>VTLG01002144.1_pt1 | contig 151730 bp, 184 predicted proteins | sample 4694571 | NCBI WGS metagenome assembly VTLG01 (sample SAMN12604809, study PRJNA352737) | marine metagenome | biome: ENVO:00000447; feature: ENVO:00000209|ENVO:00000569|ENVO:01000036; material: ENVO:00002151; isolation source: viral sequences binned using virsorter ... | reverse complement strand
CTTCTTGTGGTGCTACCCAATTCTCTACCACCTTGACCTACACCCCTAAAAATATCACCACTTATTACATTCTCAATAGTATTTCCACTTGGCAACTGTCTTAATATTTGATCTTGATGTTCAATGAGATCAGAACGAGCAATAGCAGTCATTAAACGACTGGTTGTTGTATCATCGGTATAATCTCTACTACCTTTAAATTCTTTTGTTACTATCCTCTTCTCAGAAATTCCAACATTTTTTTCATTTCTTCTATCAAAATCAAACAAGTTTGCAGTTAAGAGATCACCAAGTCCAGCAAGAGCACGCATGAATCCTTCAGGTTTTCCATACTCTTTCTTTCTTCCATACTTGTCATATGATGTAACTAGATGACCATCCTTATAAATCTTTGTTCCCTCACCTGCTCTTTGTGTGGTGCTACCTACTAGTCTACCACCTTGTCCTCTTCTTCGTTCTTTATTAACAATACTTTCATCCACCTTTTTCATGACAGATAAATCCACCATGGGATTTACTTGTCCTAGTCTATATCCCATACTGGGACCTGCACCACCAGAACTCTCATCTTTTTCTGGATCGGGTGTTCCTCTTTTTCCAGTATCGGTGCCACTAACATAACCACCAACACTAAATGCAGGAAGAACAAATCCACCATTAGAGGCAGATTGAACCTTTGCCATCTTTGGTTTGTTGGCACCCGCACCACCAAATAATCTATTAAGACCTAAGAAGTGATCAGGACCAAGAGCATTAACTGTCTCTCTATTAACAACAATCTCACCTGGTCTGACAGCAATCATCTGTGTATCTGGACCTGCTCCAGATACTTTTTCTCCAGTATCGGTGCTGATAGCATCGAAGTAATCTGGACCCATTGCATCTGCTGTCTTCTTATTGACAACAAAGTCTCCAGGTCTCGCAGAAATTAGTTGAGTATCAACACCAGCACCTGTAACATCTTTACCACTTTCTCCAGTAATATCTCTTGCAGGGTCTTTGCCAAAGTTCATGAACTTATCAAGACCAAATGCACCCATCTTAGCAAGAGGGTGTTGCATCAATATATCAGTGAGACCTGTCTTGTTTAGATGGTCTGTGAGTCCACCAAGTAATTCTTTCCCTTTATCAAATCCAAGTAGTCCTAACTTTGCAAGAGGATGTGCCATCAAGACATCACTGATGCCTTTTTCATCCATGAAGTTCTTTACACCACCTAATGCACCACCAGCAAAATCTAATGCTGCATTACCAAAACCTTTTTCTTTTATAGATGATCCAGCACCTTTTGCCATTCCAAAGAAGTTTGGCACAAAACCACCTTCTTCCATTGATGGAGCACCGTAGGTCTGAACCTTCTCATCGGAACTCATGTTCGCAAAGGCTTCGTATTCCTCTAGAGAGACAGGTTTGTTATTGATATATCCTTGACCAGCCTCCATATCAAATCGACCAGTGACGGTCGGTTCAGGACTAGAACCAGAAGCAGGAGAAGCACCACCAGAACCAGCATCATCTTTCTTGTTCAAGGCGCCAGCAATGGCAGCACCACCTACTATTGCAGTTATTGCTGCGGCAGCAGGGTGTCGTCTTGCAAAACCAAGTGCAAACTTAGCAGCTGCTGCACCTAACCTTAGAGCACCTTTCAGTAAAACTGCAGATAATCTAACAGCAAATCTACCAATTCCTGTACCAAATAACAAGAATGCTGCTAAAAGTTTAGGTCCATGATCTACTAAGAACCTTACAACCGAATCAACTTTCTTTTTATTCTTTGGATCACCAAACCAACCAATGAATTTTACCAGGAATCTTCCAACAATTATCGTAAGGAAAAAATCAAGAATTCTATCAAGAATACCTTTGACAGGTTGTATGATTTTTTCTGCTGTGCTTGCTAAACCTTGGAATCTTTTCTCAAGGTTGCTTTCTTTTAGTTTTCTTTTATCTGCCTCTGCCTTCTTTCGATCATATGATGCTTTCTTTTTCTTAAGACCATACTGATCTTTCAGAATATCAGCAATGTTGCTGACACTCTTTGCAATTCCCTCAAGTAATTTTTGATCCTTATCTGTTTTCTTTCTTGTTCTTGCTTTTTTCTTTTTACCACCTCCCTCTTCATCATCAACCTCATCAGGTTTCTGATATGGAATGATTGATGTCTTTGGTTCTATAGCAGGTGGTAATTTTCTTTGACCTACACTAGCAGTGGTTGCACTTCCTTTCTTAAAACTATCTGCAGATATCTTTGTCTTCTTTGCTTGTGGTTTTCTCTTTCCCTTTCTTATCTTTATAACTTCTTGTCTGAGGGCAGCACTTCTTGCATCACCCTTACCTTTTGTTTTAAATTCTATAGTAGCAATTGCCTCCATCAAGGCACTAAGATAATCCTCCTCTTCGGAGAGATTATCTAGGTCTACACCCATCTCTAAGAGTATTTCTATTGGATCGGTAGTAGTCCTAGATGCCATGCGCTTGCTGATGCTTTAACTTCTCTTCTTCAAGATGTTGTTGTAGTAGTGCCACATAGATGTCCCGTTCCCACGGAAGCATATTTTCAATCTCTGTTAGTGAGTATTTATGGTACTGCATCAACGAAAAATTAAGACGGTAGTAACCCTCAAGACTCATATGGACGAGGGCTACGCGAAAAAACTTGACAGTCCCTCAAGCACAACTTCACTCTTAACTTTAGTATTGGGATTGGTAACAGAAATAGTATGAGAAAGTTTTGGCATTGTCTCAAAAAATGCCTCAATACCCTTGAACTGTGATGAGTTCATAGACTCAAGGAATTCAGTCACTTCTTTCTTTGTGCAATCTGCTGCTGCCCATACTTCTTCTTCAGTACAAATAGATTCAATACAAGATGCAATCAGTTCAAATGATTGGTCCATAGCATTTTGATCTTTGAAATCAAAGTTACTCTTAATGAACTGCTCCAAAGAAGGATACTTCATCACCATAGTAATGCTATCATCAACCTGAACTTGGTTGGTGTGTTCATCACTCTTCTTCACTTTGATATCATCAAGGTCAATCGTCACAGGGACTTGAGTCGTTTCATCATCTGGACAAATGATATTAACGTCAACAGTCTCTCCAACAGACTTACCACGAATATTGAGGAACAGATACTCAATATCAAACGTAGGAAGTGTCTCTACTTTGATTCCTTTTGTAAGGATGCAGTTCTTAATGACTGACTTAATCGCATTGGTGATTTGTTTTGTATCTTCACTCTCTAGTGCGATTACAAGAACCTTCTCTTCCTTTACAAGAAAAGGTCTATATTTGATTTCTTGTCCTGTAGATGGCAACTCAAGTTCATAAGTTGGTGCAACAATCTTTGGTAATGGCATAATAACCTATAGATTTTCAGTGTGATTATTTAGTGAGTTATGCGATAGCTTCTCCAAAAGGACCTCTCACTGTTCCATTAACAAAATCAGCAAAGTTAGTTGCATTTTGACTATTATCACCAAAGTTATTGTAATACTCTTGACCCAAATTCTCTTGCCTTAACCGTGGAGTCACTTGATATTGTGGAGATGGAGAGGAATTAGAATCAGAATCTCCAATACCATTGGTTATGTAGTATCTAATATATGTCATTGATACTGTGCATTTTAAAAGTGAAGATGCATCATAAGACACTGGCATTGATGCAACTGCTATCGGGAATGCTCTTACAAAATTATATGTAAGTCCACCCTGAGTTCCATTTACGATACCATTATTTCCTTTAAATGATCCATCAAAATCTCTTTCAAACTTTATAATCTTTAAGTATCCACCACCTCGACTATCAGTCGCATAATCATCAACATAATTCATTCTATAAAAATGATTATTTCTTGCAAATTCTTCGTTAGTGCCTCCTCCAGTAATATATTCTTTCCAGAATTCAAATGCTCTAATCGGAAGATAGTTTTGAGCATCAACATAGAAGGTTAGATCTATTCTATCATCATACATTCTTCTATGCACATGTCTCTCAGTTACACCAGTGTGATCACTAGTTTGTTCTAAAGTTGCTAAAGAAGATCCTGGGAGGGAAGCTTCAGAACATGCAAGGTTTAATCCACCTCTAAGAACTCCACCTTGAGGATCCTCAAGTCCTCTATCGGACATGTGAGATTTAACTTCACTAGGAAATTCAATCTGCGTGTAGAACTGCGAAGTCATCGCAGGTCTTAATATTGTTGCTTTAATATCACTTAGTGTTTTTCTATTAGGCATTTATAAATAGTTTTTACCTTATATACTATGTATGGGAGAAAGTATAAAAAGTAAATACAAACCTTCCTTCCCGAAGAAATATAAAGGAAACGCAGACAATATTATCTGTCGTAGCAGTTGGGAAAGAAAGTTTTGTCGTTACTGTGATCTAAATGAAAACATTCTTGAGTGGGGAAGCGAGGAGTTTTGGATTCCATATATCTCACCAGTTGATAGAAGAGTCCACAAATATTTTCCAGACTTCATTATCAAAGTGAAAGAAAACACAGGTCATATCAAGACTTATGTTGTTGAGGTGAAACCAAAGAGACAAACACAACCACCAAAAAAGAAATCAAGAGTTACTAAATCTTATCTGTATGAGTGTAAAACTTATGCGGTAAACCAGGCAAAATGGAAAGCAGCAGTTGAATTTTGTGAAGATAGAAGAATTAATTTCAAAGTAATCACAGAAGACGAACTCGGAATCAAATGAACCGTATCGAATCAGTAAGACAAGACATTCAATCTGAGTCTAATGTTGATGACAGAATGGAATTGATCATGTATGCACTGAATGATACTGTAACACCTATTCCTGAAGAAGGCAAGTTCTGCACTTTTAAATACTTTGCTAAAACTCCAAACATCGAATACGATCAACATCCATTAGTTGCAGTGACTGAATTATATCCTTGGGGATTTCGTGGTATAAATTTTCACTGGGGGCAGTATAGACAATATACTTTTCAAGAATTAGGAACTCAGGTTTATATCGTTCAGCAAGATGAACTAGATGATTTATTATCACTACAATATCAAAAACGTGTACTAAATAAGTAAAAAAGAACCATATCTAATGGCATCCGCATATAGTTCTGTATCATCAGTGGAAACAGGTACGAGTGTCCGTAACAGGAGAAGATCTTTTTACAGGACTCAGGTTACTACGCTTGCGACTGGTGGAGTAATAAGAGAAACATATAGAACTGATGCTCAAGGAAATAATGACGTAAAAATTTCGGAAGCAACTACTAGTGGTAACCCACCCACCACCACAACAACGGTTACAGCAAATGCTAGTGCAAATGAAAGAAGAGCATTACGAAATAAAAATTCTCAATTAAGTACCTCAATAAATCAACAAACTAAGGATGCTGCCACCAAAGCAAAAGCAAATACAATCGATCCAGTTACTGATTCAGTAATTGATAAAGCATCTGGTGGTTCTGGTAATACTGCAACACAAGCACCAACAGGAGACTCTCAGGCAACAACAACATCAGCACCTAGTAACACTAGAAACTTTGGGAATATGATTTATCCTGCTGACATAGCAACGTCAGGTCAGGATGTAATTCAATTCACTGCATTGACATATGCAGTGAAAACAATTTCAGGATTTAGTTTTAGTGGAAGAGATAGAGTTGGTCCTGGTGGTGGAGGAGGTAGAAGTAAAGGAACAGTAACTCTTCCAATTCAATCTGGTATCAAAGATCAGAATGCTGCTGGTTGGGGTCCAGATGAGATGAATCCATTGGAAGCAATGGTAGCAAAATCAGCACTAGATTTTGTTATGGCGGGACCAGATGCAGCTGGAAAACAACTACAGAAATCAGCAGATCAAATAATAAAAGATACACCAGATTTTCAAAAAGGAATTGGAGCTGCTGTTGTATCATCTGCAACAGGAGTTAAAGGTATCTTAGCAAGAACACAAGGAGTTGTTGTCAATCCTAACCTCGAACTTCTCTTTCAAAAACCAACACTAAGACCTTTCTCATTTCAGTTTAAGTTATCTGCTCGTAGTCCAGAAGAAGCAGCAGATATTGTTAAGATTATTAGATTCTTTAAACAAAACATGTCACCACAAAAAGGTGGTGGAAGTGGTGGAACATCTGCAAACTTATTCTTAAAGGCACCAAACACTTTTCAAATACACTACATGCATGAAGGAAAAGGAGGGAAAGAACATCCATTTATAGGTAGACCAAAGGAATGTGCGATGACATCATTTGAAGTTGACTATACTCCAGATGGAAATTATTCCACACTCAAAGATGGATTCATGACATCATATACAATATCAATGACATTAAAAGAACTTGAGCCAGTATTCTACGAAGATTATGATGATACTCCTGCAGACTCAATAGGATTCTAAGATGTCAAATTATTTTAACAGAGTTCCAGACTTTGAATATGTTAGCAGACTTCCAGATGCTAACATATCAGATTATATTCCTGTAAAAAATCTATTCAAGAGAGGTCAACTCAGAGAGGACATCTTCCAAGATCTTTCTGTATTCACAAAGTATCAGATCAAAGGAGATGATCGTCCTGATAATGTTGCATTTGATTTTTATGGAGATTCAGATTTTGATTGGTTAGTTCTGACTTGTAATAATATTCAAAATATTCAAACAGAATGGCCACTTACACAAAGAGGATTTGATGCATTCTTGTTAGAAAAATATGGAACCTATGAAAAAATAAATGACACACATCATCACGAAACCGTAGAAACAAAGAATAGTGAAGGTGTTGTGATGGTAACACCAGGTCTAAAAGTCCCATCAGATTATAGTATAACATTCTTTGATAGTGGTGCATACCAAACAGCAAGACCAGTTAAAGAAGTGACAAACTATCAGTATGAAGAGAAGTTGCAAACAGATAGAAGAAATATTTTCTTATTGAAACCAAGATATACTCAGATTGCATTAGATGATCTTGAGATTCTTATGACATATAAAAAAGGTTCTAGTCAATATAAGACTAGAACCTTAAAAACGGGTGATAATATTAGACTATTTTAGTAGATTAATATATATGCGATAACCAGAAGGGTCAAGCACAACTGGTTGTATCTCATCACTCCTCAGCAAGTTTCTGGAAGTAGGACAGAGCATCATCCTCATCTTCATCTTTTGATTTAGTGGGAGTGATGTCTGGTGCATTGAAATCTGCAGCAGGTTCAGGACGACGGGACTTAAACTCAGGGGCAAAAGATCCACGATCATTGTCCTCATCTACAGTCTCCTCATCGAAACGAGCAGGAGCAGACTTCTGTCCGAGAACCATCTTCAGACGATTCTGCAGTTGATCATATGACTTAAACTGATCAGCAGCAGTCAAAGCAGTCAGTGAATACTGCTTATTCCACAGTGCTTCCAACGCATCATCATCCTCAAGAAGAGGACCAGCTGCTGCGAACTCAGAAGAATCATAGTTCCAGTAACCTGCAACCTTCTTCAGTTTCAGTTTGAAGTTAGCACCTTCCCAGAAGTCAAAGGGGTTGATGGCAGTCTCATCTTCATACTCAGGTTGCATTGCTTCCATGATCTTATCAAAGATCTTCTTACCGAATTTATACAGGAAGACTTTGCCTTCATTGTCAGGATTTGCTTTGTCCTGCACAACATAGATGTTGGCATAATAGGACAGTTTGCGCTTCTGCTTACGAACGGTATCTTTGTCGGAGTCAAGACCACTGTTCCACAACTCACGGTTGTGCTCAGACACAGGATCCTTTTGACCCAGAGTGGTCAGAGAGTTCTCAATGTACCAACCACCAGGACCTTGGAAGGCATGGGAGTACATCTTTGCCCAGGGGAGTTCTTCTCCATCTGGTGCGGGAAGGAAACGGATGACTGCATAACCATTGCCAGTCTTGTCCATTTCAGGTTTCCAGAGACGGTCATCTCCACCGCCACTAGTATTGTTCATCTTCTCAACTTCTTTGACCAGTTTAGAAGTCAAAGAACCAAGAGAAGATTGCTTCTTAAGATTTGCGAATGACATTCGGATTACCTCGGATTTGTACGTATTTGGCTTGTGTGTACCTCTGTATTCTACAGGTCAGAACCAGACTTGTCAATCTGATCCTTCATCACTTCAAGCATTTGTGACATGTTACTAAAAACAGTGCTCATGTCAGCATCGGGTGGAAGACCCATCATGGTTGCGGATTCGACAATGCGTTGCTTCATCATCTTTGCTTCGGGATCATCTGATAAACTCAGACGAGTATAAAGAATTCTTTGTTTATCAAGAAGTCTTTCCAACATACCTACATGAAACTTTTTCTCTTCTTTATTCATAGAGGGGAACTTGAAGACGTTACGATAAACATCCTCTTGCAACTCACTTATTTCCGTCATTTCTGCACGGACAACATCTGAATCAAAGAAACTCATTCCTCCTCTGACTCCTCTGACTCCTCTTCTTCAGGTTGAGCATTTGCTTCTTCAATTTGTTGAAGAATATCAATTGCTCCAATAACTTTCATGTAATTGGCACGAAGTGTTTCGAGTTGTTGTTCAATATCAACTTTCTGTTTGAGCAGATTTTGTAATACTGTTGCATTGTCAAGTACCATGGACCATCTCCTTTAAGATTTTTTTGTAGTGGGGTACATCGATATTTAGGAATGGAGAATACTTCCGCATTCTCATGCTGACAGTTTCCCACACCGGGTCTGTTAGTTTTTTATCATAATCAGTTCGATAATTAAGTATCTTATCACAGATTACCATTGTCTCAAGTGAAATATCCCCACTAAGATATCCCTTAAGTATGGGTGAGTGTCCGTTTGAACTTGCGAAAGCATCATTAATATCTCTATTAGCAAGCACGGACTCCATCTCTTCTTTAAAAACATAAGAGAGGGATTGTGTTCTTCTTTTCCATGAAGTATATCTACCTTCACCTTCTCTTATCATCTCTCCTATCCAAAGCTTACTTGGATCAGTGCAGGTGATAAAGTTAGATACAAAGAACTCAACTACTTCTTTATCGTCTTTGTTTCGTGCTAGTTTCTCAAACCAGAAACGATCTTTCCGTTTATAGAAAGACTGTACGGTCGCACGACTTTTACCACAATACTTATGATAGTCATATTTTTCTTTCGTGAAGTGATTCTTCAGTGAAAGATATTGTTTATAGGCATCAAACGGCATCATCAAAAAAGTAATAAAGGAATTTTTTGCCGGAAAAATTTTTTACCCGAAAATGAATTTAGAGAGGTAATTTGGCACGGGAACTTCTTTTTAGAAAATTAAGTTCCTGAGCTTCATACTTAATCTTCTCTTTCAATGGTTTAGAAATTAGTTTAGGAACTGATTCTAAATCGATACCATTCTGTTCACAGAAGTGAATAATAGCATCAATGTAACTCATCTTTTCATCCTTAAGAACAAGAGTTTCGATCTCTTGTGCGAAACGTGATGGACAGAAAAACTTATTCTCTAGTGCTTTCTCTAGTTCATTCCCCATTCTCTGACCTAGTATTGTGATGTACAAATTCTTTAATATAACGAACTAGAAGTTTAATATAGTCCCCTTTATTCCTTTTGTCAAATACTTCGACCTCACCACCAGGAGTAACCATGATAGTGATGAGTTTCTTCACGGGAATACCAGTCAATTCATAGTAAGCGGAAGCATAGAACATTTCCTGAACGAAATAGTTCTCCAACCACTCTTCTGGTTTAATCTTTTCGGAGGTCTTAAAATCTATGACTGCTAGTTCGCCTTCATACTCGCCAATACAATCAACTCTACCTGCTAAACCAAGATACTCAGAGTAGAGTGTTCTTTCTATGGCGTGTATATTATTTATCTTGTCCAGATATGGCTTGGCATGATGAAACATAAACTTGGTCAGAGGTTTAAACTCATCCCAATCTATTTCTTTGTTCAACATGTAGAGTTCAGTTGCTGCGTGAAAGTCTGTTCCTCGGGCAGTTGCTTTCTTAGTAATACGATTTGCTTCTTCAATACCGATTCTTGCTCTCCATTTAGCAAAGATCTGTCGGTTGTAGAAAGAAGTTACAGATGTAATGGAAGGCACCCATTCTCCATTTGGAAGATTGTAGAGACGGATGCCTTGTGTTTCTTTTTTGTTTAGTTCAAGATCACCGAGAAAATTATGATGAATAAAGGTCATAAATTAAGTTCCATTTTTGCAATTAGATATTCTTTACAGAGTCCTGAACGAACAATATCCTCAACACCAAATTCAATAATGTCCATGGATGGCATTGTTCTAAGAATTTTCATAAAGTCTGCAATTCCATTCTTCTCTGCAGACTTGATAAGATCGGACTGAGTAGCATCACCACAGAACATAATTTTAGAGTCCTGTCCAATCCTTGTAATAATACTATCAAGTTCGTGAAAGTTCAAGTTCTGAAATTCATCAACGATGATGATAGCATTATCAAGAGTTGTGCCACGAATAAAAGATGTGCTCCAGAAACTGATGGTTCCTTGATTTTTGAGATTTGCATAGAGCATCTCAAAGTCAGAATCTGTGGGCATCTCAAACATATACTTTACCATATTCTTATATGGAATCTGATAAAGTGAAGACTTATCCTCATGGTCCCCAGGTAGGAAACCAATCTCTCTGGTTGCTACAAGAGATCTAACAAGGTAGATTTTCTCGTAAGGTGTCTTTTCATCCAAGACATCTTTTAAAGCATTGTAGAGGGTAATAAAAGTCTTACCTGTACCTGCTGCACCATATGCTACAAGATTTTGATCGTTCTTATAGCATCGGAAGAGTTCCTCCTGATTCTGGGTCAGGGGTTCAATCTTCCTCATTAAATCTGAGTTGATTGGTTTCTTTCTTTTCATGTGCTTATTAGACATCCCGAATGGGACAATTGGTGTTTGAGACTTTCTTTTTGCTGGCATAAGCTGAGTTTAGTTAGAAGGAGTAGTCACGATTTTTCCGAACCGTGGCACCCGGTTGTTTGGATGCACGGTCCAGAACTTCATTCCAACCGCTAGACTTTGCTTCTCCCGTCCATCTAAACTCTGTGTCTACTCCAGCACACCCTGCTGACCAATCTTTATCCCAATCTGGATTTTCTTTTCTCCACTCATCGTATGCTTTCATGGACATACTGAGTTCTTTCTTCTCTTTTGTTTCTCTATTAATAACAGGGTACGTTGGCATAAACGTTCAATCCTTTTCTTGTATTTATTAAATCCATTCCATTGCTTCCGCAACGGCAGGGAATTGTTCGCAGAAGATCTTCTTAGCACCCAAAGCAATGTCCATGTGCTCCTTCTGTGTGCCATTTGCAGAACGCAAATCAATATAATGAATCCATGAGCGAACAGAACCGGTCATATAGATTTTTGTGGGACATGCTAGGGGAAGCACAAAACGGGCACACTCCTTTGCAATCGATGCATCAAGCATCTCTTTGTAGAGTTTCATTCCATCTTCAAAGTGCTTTTGCATTTTTATTTGGAACTCTTGCTTGACAAACGGGTCAATATCATCAATAGAATTCTGACGATTTTTGGTGTCTTGACGACGTAGTTCAGGTAAAGGGATCGTCTCCGCGAGTAGGGAAGAATCAGCATAACGTTGTGAAAATTCTTGATATGTAAAGCTACGGTGGCGCAGCACTTGAGCTGCTATGCCCCTGGTAGTATTCAACTCCAAGGTCATATATGCCTGCTCAAAGATACTCCAGTGCTGATGCTTCACACAATACTTCAACAGTCCAGAGAACTTCTCATTCTCCTGGTTATTTGGATTTGATACACGGGCACAATATGCCATGTGTTTCTCTGCGTCTGGGGTGACACTAATCAGTTTAGTCAGGGTATCCGTCATCGTCATTAAATACTTCGTCGTAATCTGCAACAGGGTAAGGAATGGGATCATCGAAATTTTCCCGTTTGTCCGTGTAAGCACCAGGATCAGAATATACTTCTGACTCAAGAGCATCAACCAACAGTTTGAGATTCCTTACTATCAGTTTAAGTTTGTCTCTTTCCATAAGAGAAGAATATACTCTCACTAATTATAGACAAAAAAAGAGGACCCGTCAAGGTCCTCATTTATTTACTTTCCAATTTTGTATGCCTCGGGATTTTAAAAAAACCCACTTGGCATAATGTACACCACGATAGGTCAAAAGTCTGAAGACTTTATCTGGATCGTGAATTTCTGGATCATAATTAGAAAGACCATAGTCCCACTCAAATTTGATCCTAAGCATTTAATTTTACCCCCTCATAATGATTTATGAAGAAGTAAAAGTTCACCGTAAAGAAGAGTTAGGAACGCTACAGAACCTAGGGATACGATCCCAGTTAGTTGTAGTGCTTCCATATCACTTTACATATGTGCGACCACGATAGCAGAAAGTGCCATGAGTCTGTTTGGACTCTACACTGTGATTGTCATACTTAACACCACGATATACGGTGTGAGAGATCTGAGCATCATGCAGTGCAGCCTGCTTTTCGATTTGCTTTTTGATTAGTGTAAGTGTGTTCATTTGATTACTCCTGAAGTTGGGTGAAAATTAACCTTCTCTGGTTTCCCAGGATCCGTTTTTTCCCGTTCCTTCAGTCGTTTGCGTCCCATGGACATTCAGGAGTATAATCCTTAATGGTTTCAATTAATTCTATCTTCCATTCTGTATCCAAAGATTCATGTGCCTTGATTCTAAAAACCACGGCATCAGCATCTGGACAAGTGAGAGATGAATAGAGTAAAAATTCAAACATGGGATGAACGCTCCGTTCCGCGACTTACTTGCGTCTCACATTATGCCATAACACTCGCCATCAACTTTACTCTTTAGATATCTAATCAAGAATCTTTTGGAATCGTAATCCAAATTTTTATCTTGTTGAATCTCTAAAGATCTTGTTTGCCACCTTTCACAAGACATGTGCCAGTTATATGGTTTTGTCAAATGATCTGCGTGGGAAGCAAAAATAGTTGATGCCAGTAGAGAAAGCATGGCAACCGTGAGATGAACGATGGGTATATTATAACCCCTATAGACTATATAGTCAATTTATTTTGTAACTTATGATACAATTTATACAAACATACCTTTTTGGCTCATGTACTTCATGGTCTCCTTTAAAGTTCCTCTAAACATGCCAATAGAGATCATAGGATACTCAACCTCGTCACCAAATTCATCTCTGAATTGTCTCTCAGTAAAATGCTTTCCCCGTTCATACACAACTACTTCATCAAGGTGAACTGATTTCAAAAGAGACGATGCTCTCTCACACTCTTGACTACCGTTAGAATAAATTGATACCTGCATTACTCTTTCTCCTCCTCGTATTCTATTACGACTCGTTTATACTTTCTACCATTACTATCCACGCAAGTAATGTGTCTCAACGTGCCATTCAATTCATCTGCAACTTCATGCAGTGTCCACCATGGAACTTGCTTATCAGCCACGTTGCCTCCACCTATCGATTTCTTCTTGAGTAGGGACATTGATTCGGAAGGCAAGACCCTCTTCCTCAAACTCCTCATTCATTTTTTCGTATGTCTCAGGAGTAATCTTTTCAGTCACGTTGCCTCCAGGAAATGCTTATATTATCTAGACCCTCCACTTCAGAGGGTTCAGATGTAATTGTTGGTTTTGGGTCTTCTTCAGACCATTGTTTCTTAATTTCTTCCGCTTGTTTGTCTACAGAAGTCATCTCCATATCTACCCTACCTGCAACCCACTTCTGCCATAACCATTCAATAAATCCTAGAGCAAGGTGTTGAACGATTGGATTTTGTTTCTTTGCCCACCGTTTCATTTTAGTGAAAGGTGTATCTACACCACCCCACTGATATTCAAACTTGTGTTCAAATTTAGTCACGCTGCCTCCAATCGTCGGGTTTATCTCTCTGGAACCAATCAACAATCTCATCAGCACCACCAAACCCCGTTCTATGATTGGATGGGTCGGGGTCTCCTAACCCCATCCTATTCAGAAAATCATCAGTGCTACCTTCTTCAATACCTTTAGCCTGACGACGTGCTTTGTTTAACCAATCTCTAGCAAGAGTGTGTGCCTTGGCAAGTTTTTCTGCCCAGATCATATCTTCTAGGGGGACCTCTTCTTTGTTCGCAATACATTTGCAAATGGACTCAAGTCTGAGTCTGTATTGGGTAGAGAGCATGTTACTTCTTTCGGAGTTTAGATTCTAGGTCTGTGGTCTTTTGGAATTCAGCATAGGCACCCTCAGATCTTTCGTGAAGAATATCCATAAGGTCCGCATAGATTACTTCCACATCAACATAGTTGTTGAAGTATTCATCCAGTGCTTCAGTAAGATACCTTTTGCGTGTCCACTCAGGTGAGTATGGTTTATACATGATAAGGATAATACATGCTAACGATCATAATGCTATTTACCAAGGATGTCAACTGTCTCCTAATTTTTTGATATGAGACAGATTGGATCTTTCTGCTTTCTTCAACTTCTTATATTGTTTAATAATCTTTTCAATCTCTTTTTGAGAGACACTCAACTTTAACTCATCTTCTTCAATAAATCCAAGACCACCTTCTTTTGAATCATCTTTTGAGTCAACATAATCATTGATATTCTCTTGAATTTCTTGACGGATCAAAATATCAACCGCCTTCTTGAGTTCCTCGTCACTAGGTTTCATTTTCTTTTCTTTTCTTTTTTTGGTTTGTTCCCCCAAAGTTTTGGATTCATCGTGCCAAATCCAAAATCGAATTTACGTACAGCATCTTTTCCATATCGATCATAATACATATCAAAAAGTTGAGATGTTTTTTTACATCTCGTAAGATCAATATACTCTACTCCGTCAACGATATACCAAACAAGAATGGCATCATTGGGGAGTGATTTATCATCTGCAGCTTCAAGTGTGGTTTTCTCTTGAAGAATTTGACAACCATACGATGAAGGATCTTCCGGGTTAAATGGAAGACTTCCCATTTTTTCCTCCTTTGTTTCTACGGTTAATGTCATGAACGACCTCCCCAGTTGATGTCAGGGTATGCCTCTTTTACAATATCTAAGTTGATATTATATTTGTCAGTCAAACGTTTGTCCTTAACGAGAATCAAAACCTCTGCTTCTTTTGGATGAAGTCCACGAAGCATGTTGATAAACATAGTTTCTCTACGAATAGAAGATAAAGTATCATTACCACCTTTTACAAAGTGATAGAGGTTTTGATACTCTCTACGAAGAGAAGTTTTACCTCTACCATCCAAATCTTGACCCGTGGCAGACTCACCACCCCTTGCTTCTTTTGCAATGTTTTCTGAAAGAGTTCCAGAGTAAATCGATTGATCATCAGAGTCTCCATAAGGGACCTCTCCCTCAGGAAGCATAGAGATTACACTTTCATCAAAGTTCCAAATGAAGATAGACTTAAGAGAAATGTGATCGTAAGTCTTAAGAACATCAACCTTTTTCACCTTAGACCTTTGCTTAGCAGCAAGTTCAAGAACCTCATAAACAAACGGATTTGGTGGCAGAGTTTCAGGTTCTGCTTTGACAGTAAATTGTTTTTTAGTTGTTGCTCTTGGTTTCCTAGGTTTTCTAGTTGTCGTCTTCTTCGTCGAGTTCGTCATAGCTATTTTCAAATCGTACTGCTAAAATTTCGTCTGGTAATACATTTCCGTTTTCATCAAACATCTCTGGATGAGTATAAACGGGTTGGGTTTGGAATTGGTGCTCCTTTGCAAGCCATCCTACCACACCTCCTACAAAAAAGAACATAATAGAGACTAATGTTCCTATCGTCAGTGTTACTGCTAACATTTTTTGTCCTCCAGAGACTATTTCTTTCTGATGTCCAGATAAAAATTCAGATGAAATACAATCTCTCTTCGGAAAAGAGAGACCATCTTGCCGAACTTTAACTGAAAAGTTTTGGGCCGTTCTGGTTTTCTCCTCCTGTTGCGTAACAGCAACTCTACCCCACGATTAATATGAGGGTCTGATTTATTTAGAATGCTTTTTTCGTCTGCCCGGTCTTCGGTCATAACTATACCTCTCTGCATCATGTAGGAAACTTTCTAGGTAGTTTCTGATTTTTCTTGCTTGAGGTTTAGGAATATGTCCATAACCTTCACGCAGTTGTTTATGTTCACTATCAGACCCACCTTTGATATACTCGCCAAGATCTAAAATAAGATTGCCAAGTTCACTTGCAATAGGACTTGAGATAAATTCATCTATCTCATTTTTTTTAATTTTAGCATCTTTCAAGTATTCGTAAAATTTTAAATTCATTTTTCCCTCAAAGGCATTATCAATAGCATGTTCAATAAGATCATAGATGTCGATGAGGTTTTGTTCCATTAGACCAGTTTTTGCTCCCTTAGATACTTAACAGTTTCCATGCACCCACCAATAAGTGTATCATCTTTGACAACTCTTGGGAAGGTGGAACCTTTCCCAAACTTATCATAGAATTCCTCACGGGTGTAATCCCTGTTAAGTTTATATATTACATGCTTGACTTCTGCAAGCTCTAATACCTGCTGAACTTTGGTGCAATAAGGGCAACCATCTTTAGAATATACTGTAAATGTCATTGTTGTTTTCTTCAAATAGTAAAGTTGAGGCCAAGTATCACGAATGATCTCAGCCACTTTATAAGGTGTGTCTTCGTTAATCACTCTTTACCGATGCCCAGTCTTGATCGAAAATCTCAAGACCCTTATCGGTAAGGATATGGTCATACATTTGGTCAAATACTTTAGGTGGCATGGTGCAAACTTCAGCACCATTATACCATGACCTAATAGCACGTTGAACACTACGAATAGATGCAGCAAGAACCTGAGTCCTGACTCCATGAATACGATACAACTCAGAGATGGATCGTACAACCTCCAGACCTGCCACTGACTGGTCGTCTAACCTACCTACAAAGGGACTTACATAGGTTGCCCCTGCCTTTGCTGCTAGGACTGCCTGAGAGGCACAGAAGATGAGTGTGACGTTGACATTGATGTTCTGATCAGAGAGAGATTTACAAACGGCAAGACCCTCCCGTGTGCAAGGAACCTTTACGGTGCATACTTTTCCGAATTTCTCATAAAGACGTTTGCCTTCACGATACATTTCACCTTCATCACCAACAACTTCCATGCTGATGTCATTTACGCCAATGTCTTTAATTTCTTGATAGACATCCTCAGGATTTCTACCACTTTTCATAATCAAAGTGGGGTTGGTAGTGACACCATCTACCAGTCCCGTTTTAAAATATTCGTTAATAATTTCTGTGTCAGCAGTATCAAGAAAGATTTTCATGTAATTGTGTGTGTACTTCATTCAACATGCACCGTCCCAATCATACCAGCACCCTTATGAGGAGCACACCAGTAGGTGTAATCACCAGGGTCATTAAAAACCAGATCGAACTCCTCACCTGGCAGCATGGCCAGAGATTCGTGTCCTAAGTCTGGACGATCTTCGACGATAACATTATGTGGAGGTAGCATATTGTTCACAAAGTGAACTGATTCTCCTGCCGATATTGTAACCTCTGCTGGATCAAAAATCAAGTTTCCATTTGATCCCATTTGAACATCTACTGCCCATGCTGGAGCAGCAAGAAAAAGTGTAGCTAAGAACGCGAAGATAAACTTCATCTAAGTTTATGCAACTGCAGTATATATTACGGTTGCAAGTCTTTATACCTAGGGTTTGTTCTAACTTCGTGACTTATCATTTTTCCATGTTCAGTAACACACTTACCCCATTTCTTTCTTGCATCCTGAGTCTCTTTACTAAACTTATCTACATCCCATAATTCTTTCCACACCAACCAGAGGTCACGACATTCGTCCGACTTCCTCTGCAAGTGCGGTTCCCTAAACATGGGAAACCTGGGGGTTGGTGCCCGTGACTACTAATATTTAGGTAAATATGCATAAAAAAGACCCCTATTCGGGGTCAGAATTATAAAGATTTTCTAACTTCTCTCTAGACAAATCTACGTACATTATCTCTTCACCATCGGCAGGTGCCTCTGGATGACGTGGTTTAGGTGGTTTATTCATCTCCACATTAAGAGATTGAATATTCGCCCACATCATCGCAAAAGCAGCACCTGCGATAACAGCAAAACAAGAGAAGTAAACAAAGACAAGCCAACCGTTCATCGCCATGGCCATGCCCTCTGATTCCAGTCAATACTGTACTCCACTCTCCTTTGACACTCTGCAGTGCCATCATGATATGGAACAACTCCCAATTGCCATGCTACTGCATCACTAGCACCATGACGGAGTAACTGTGCATAGTCCCAAGCAGCAGTTGCTGGATAGCAAGAGGTAGGTGCTGGAAGATCAACAACAGCAGCAAATAAACTAAGGAATATCACAGTGCATTACCTCTAGGAAGAACTTCTTCTGGGAACACAAAGTTCTCATGTGGTTGATCAACTGGTGCTAACCATGCACGAAGACCTTCATTTAGGAGAATATTCTTAGTATAGAACGTTTCAAACTCTGGATCCTCCGCAGCACGAATTTCCTGTGATATAAAATCGTAAGCACGAAGATTGAGAGCAAGACCAATGATTCCAATAGAAGAGGTCCAAAGACCCATAACAGGTACAAACAGCATAAAGAAATGAAGCCACCGTTTATTACTAAAAGCAATTCCAAATATCTGGGACCAGAAACGGTTTGCTGTAACCATTGAATAGGTTTCTTCTTCTTGAGTGCTGTCAAATGCTTTGAAAGTGTTTGCTTGATCACCATCTTGATACAAAGTATTCTCTACTGTAACACCATGGATCGCAGAAAGCAATGCCCCACCAAGGATACCTGCAACTCCCATCATGTGAAAGGGGTTGAGTGTCCAGTTATGAAATCCTTGTAGAAAAAGTAAGAATCTGAATATTGCCGCGACACCAAAACTCGGCGCAAAGAACCAACTGGATTGTCCAAGTGGGTAGATGAGAAATACAGAAGTGAATACGGCAATAGGACCCGAAAAAGCAATCGCATTGTACGGACGAATACCTACTAGACGACTGATCTCAAACTGTCTAAGCATAAAACCGATAAGAGCGAAGGCTCCGTGGAGCGCCACAAAATTCCAGAGTCCCCCAAGTTGGCACCAGCGGACGAAATCTCCCTGAGACTCAGGACCCCAAAGTAGAAGAAGAGAATGACCCATAGCATCAGCAGGCGTTGACACAGCCGCTGTAAGAAAATTAGCACCCTCAAGGTAGGAAGACGCCAATCCGTGGGTGTACCACGACGTAACAAAAGTAGTACCAGTGAGCCAGCCCCCAATTGCAAGATAAGCAGTGGGAAAAAGAAGTAGTCCAGACCAGCCCACAAAGACAAAACGGTCGCGTTTAAGCCAGTCATCAAGGACATCGAACCATTCCCTCCGTGGTTGTTGTAGTGTTGAAGCTACCATAACTATTTAAAACCTCCATTTGATTTTTTCTTTTTTTGTTTTCTATCCAAGACATTGACCTTTGCGTCTTTCCAGTTGCGGACGGACTGAAACCAATATGCTCTAAGTTGATCGTAGTCATCAAAGATAATTGATTGTCCGTTGCATTCTAACTGGTATTGATGTCTATCGTAGGGTTCGTCAGAAGTTTGTGCAAACCATTCAGGCAATTCTTTTGGCCCTGCAGATAAGACTCTTTCCTCTGGATCTAATTTACCAATCATGACAATAAGTAAGATTACTTAACATGTGAAGAGAAAAAGAAAGGGTCCCGAAGGACCCTTCCCTAACTATTCAGTTTGTATCAACCGATTGCAGGTGCTTGGAGTGCCACAGGAGTGGACTCAGCAGTAGCAAGGTCAAGTGGGAAGTTGTGAGCATTGCGCTCGTGCATAACTTCCATACCCAAACCAGCACGGTTGAGTACGTCTGCCCAGGTGTTGAGCACACGACCCTGACCATCGATGATGGACTGGTTGAAGTTGAAACCGTTCAGGTTGAATGCCATCGTGGAAACACCAAGTGCGGTGAACCAGATGCCAACAACAGGCCATGCAGCAAGGAAGAAGTGCAAGGAACGGGAGTTGTTGAACGATGCATATTGGAAGATCAGACGACCAAAGTATCCATGAGCAGCAACGATGTTATAGGTCTCTTCTTCTTGACCGAACTTGTAACCATAGTTCTGGGACTCAGTTTCAGTGGTTTCACGAACCAGTGAAGAGGTAACCAGTGAACCGTGCATTGCGGAAAACAGTGAACCGCCGAAGACACCTGCGACTCCCAGCATGTGGAAGGGGTGCATCAGGATGTTGTGCTCTGCTTGGAACACCAGCATGTAATTGAAAGTACCAGAGATGCCAAGGGGCATTGCGTCAGAGAATGAACCTTGACCGAAAGGATAAACCAGGAAGACTGCGGATGCTGCTGCAACAGGTGCAGAGTAAGCAACACAGATCCAAGGACGCATACCCAAACGATAGGAAAGTTCCCACTCACGTCCCATATATGCAAAGATGCCGATGAGGAAGTGGAAGATTACGAGTTGGAAAGGACCACCATTATACAGCCACTCGTCAAGCGATGCGGCTTCCCAGATGGGATAGAAGTGAAGACCAATTGCGTTGGAAGAGGGAACAACTGCACCAGAGATGATGTTGTTACCGTACATGAGTGAACCAGCGACGGGTTCACGGATGCCATCGATGTCCACAGGAGGAGCAGCGACGAATGCTACGACGAAACAGATGGTTGCTGCCAACAGAGTTGGGATCATCAGAACGCCGAACCAACCGACATAGAGGCGGTTATTGGTAGAAGTTACCCACTCGCAGAAATTATCCCACGAAGAGGTTTGTTGTCTTGAAAGAGTTGAAGCCATTGTTTTGAAAAAGGGTTATGTAAAAGTGCGGGGAACACTAGGTAAAATATTCCAACTCTACCCTCCAGAGTTGGTATGAGAGACGTAATTTAAACACCCTAGAGGTCTCGGTTTAAGGGGTGAATACAACGGATTAAGAAATGTAAACATTCCTGCGTCGTTGATGTATTTATATTACTACGGTTTCCACAACCTGTCAACACTTTATATGGTGTGCCACTTTTTAAAGTGCATATACAATGTATCATAGCAAACCAAGTTTATATTTAGAAAAAAACCTATCTCTAAATACAATTACACCACACCGAGTGATTAGTAATGAGAAGACTTCTTCCATTAATAATGATTTTGATGGCAGCCCCTGCAGCAAATGCAGGAGGGCTGGTTCATAAAATGAGCTCAAGTGTCCAACTTACTGTAGATAGTGCAAGAACCACTGCAACTAGACTGGGTTCTCAATACAGTGTATCTGGATCCAACGTAAATACCACGGACGGAACCACTGCAGGAACCGTTTCTGCAGGAACCATTACCAGTGGCGTCATGGCTCCAGGCACAATCGCTGCAACTCAAGCAACTGCCGGAGAAGCATTCTCCTTTAGCTATTCTTACCTTCAAGGTGATGCAGTTAGCACTTCTGCTCCTACTGTAGGAACTGTTGGTAATTTCTCTAGTCAGACTTCTTATACTGCTGGTGTAGCAGGAGACCTGGCAGGTACTATCGCGACTGACGGTGGTATTGCAATCACGGCTGGTGGAGCTGGATCTACTGCCGTTGGCCAATTCGTAAGTGAGATAACTGTTATTGATTAATGAATAAAATACAAGAAGCAATCGGTCTCGGATTGGTTCTTGGTGTTATTCACGGACTGTTTCAATCAGCAGGAGCAGTCCCGGTGGTCCCGAACTTCACACAGGGCTCGATGACCAGCCACACAGAAACGACATCGAAACAAACTGAGACGATTAACTCCATAGACTATGCAACAGGATGGCAATATTCAGTTTCGGGAACAAATGTGTCCAACAACGGAGCATCACTACTTCCCCCAACAGTAACGAACTCGGTGAACGTGACTCCACTAGGAGGAATCGAAGGACAAGTAACAAGTTCAGCAACTGGACTAGACTTCTCCAACTCCAACTTCGCCATAACAAATCCAGGAGAAGCATTCCAGTTTACGACGACCTATCAAGGTCCTGGGATGACAAACCAAACTGTGATTCAAAGAACAACAGAAGTTACTTCGGTAACAGATACCACAAGTATCTTTACCCAGTAATTGCGTTGCTAGTATCCTCCCCCGTCAGTGCTGCTGATGTGGGAGGTGTTTCTGCGACTGCTAATCCAATCGCTAATAGTTCAGGCTCGGTGACCAACCAAGCTATTCAGGTTTTACAAGGTCCATATATTACTAACACATACGGTGGTGGAATCAGTTGTCAGGGTCCAACTGCAAACTTTACTCCTTATGTCACTCATGCGAGAAATAATAAGGATCCATTTGAAACTCATTACATGGAACCTCAATATGATAATAGAGACTTTGAAGGTCGCATGGTTGAAGTCACCAAGAATGTCAAGAACTGGCCTTGGGAATCTTGGTATGACAATAGAACTTATGTCAATGCAGACGGTGAAACAGTAAGAGCATATGAAGACGGTCAAGATATGACCATCACAATCATGGAGATGCAGGGGGATGGTGTCCCTGATAGACCAGGATCACAACTTTGGCAGAAACCAGTAAGAACAGGTAACACAAGAAACTTCAGCACCAGTGTTGGTTTCTCTGCAACGGTTTCATTCCCACTTGATGGTGGATTGCAAGCACGATGTAAGCAAGCAGCAGAAACTCAAATTGCACTGCAGGGGCAGTTACTTGCTAACAAGAGATTAGATTTTGAATTAGCGAGACTTAAGAATTGCGGTGAATTAATGAAAGCTGGAATTAGTTTTCATCCAGCTAGTCCCTACAGAAAAATATGTGCTGATGTCGTTGTTAACAATGTGAATACTGTAATGCAACATCGTCACACAATTCCACCTATTTCTTCAGTGGACGTGCAGAGCGCAGTGCCTTCACAGCCTGGTTCCTCTGCCTCTGCTCAGCAATCTTCTCAGAGACAGACTGCGGCGGGATCTTCTTACCCCGTAAGGTCGCAACCTTCTTCAGGACTTTCTTCACGACAGGTTTCACCACTTTTAACAGAAGATCAGCAAGGGGTTTTGCAAGCAGTGCCGAAGTCGTGGCAACCACTGCAATCGAAGCCGTAGCAGTAACGGCACCAGCATTAGGAATATTAGATACAACTTGATCCAAGATCTCTAGTTGTTCAGTAACTTCTATACATTCCTTACCCACTAACTCATAACCTGTAATCTTTTTATTACCCTCTAGGATTTTTCCTATAGGGTTTTTTAATTCTTGTGCTCTAGTAGGACATGTAGAGACTGGTTCTATCTGCGGTGTCTTAGGAACTGGGGGAGTTTTTGTCTCCGGTGGTTCTGGTTTTTCTGGTGGTTTATATGCAGGTGGTTCTGGTGGTTCCTGTTCTAATACAATCTTATTTCTATCATAATCAATGGCAGAGTAATAAGGTGTGCCTGCATCACACAGGGTCATTATACCTTTATCATCCTCATTCTTTAAATTTACATTTTCCTTATTGTCTTTGTGTGCCTCAACGCATCCAGGAATATTGACAATAGGAGTTCCTACCTGCGTAGTGACTGGAGGTAGAGCAGGAATTGCCTGTGGTGGGTCTGATGACATCCACTTTGGAACATCGTAGATAACAACTTCCCGTATCCCTACGTTATTAAGACGAATATCAGGGATTGGCATTTCACTTAGTTAACCTCTTAAAAACTACAAGAGCACCGAGGATAATAATTACAAAGGCAACATTACTTGCAGTGAGAACAGATGAATCACCTACCTTTACAGGACCAATTTCTAAGTCTGCTGGTTGCGTAATCGTTTGTTCTATCTGAATCCCATCGATACTCTCGACGTGTTCTGGCGCGTTTATCGTTATGTTCTTCGTCACTCCACCAGCGTGCCATGGGCACGACGAATTTCACGTAGTTCTTCAAAGTTTTTTTGCTTAGTGCCACCATCATACTCCCATGCGTATCCTTCGTCAATCATTGCTTCGTTGAGCGACACTGGTGCGTCCCCAAGGTATAACCACCCAAGAAGACGACCGTATTTGCCCACACCACCAACAAGTTCAGTACGGATAACAAGATCATCGTCACCAGCCAACGCCCCTTCCAGTTTTTCTTTGAGCCAGTTGGTTGCGTCGATTCCAAGGGCTTTCTCCTCTAGGTCTCTTGTTCTTTTCTCTGGCGTATCAACGCCTGCAACTCTAACTCTTTCTTTCTTGTATAAGTCAAACCCAAGATCAATGGTGACATCAATAGTATCACCATCAAGAACACGATTTATCTCCACTACTCGGAAGTTGTAACAACTCTTCCTGTTCGGGGGTGTCATTGCTCCCATGGGATTCTCTTTCGTCCATTCTTAATATATAGACAATTACATATGCAAGACCAGCAAGTAGTATTGCTATCATCCAGATAACACTCCAAACAGGATCATCAGTATTTTCAAGTGGTCTAAGTATTAGATTCATTTTTTTGATTTAATCAAGTCTAATCTTGCTCTCACATGATCTTCAGGTTCTCTCTGCCAGATACTATAACTCATATTCATCAGTGTCCATACAGTCTTCCACCCATGAAACTTTTTCATATGTTGAAATCGTTCAAAAGCATCTTCAAATAAAAGATTAGCATCAGAAACAGTCATCCAGGGATGAGCAAATGTCAAGTTGATGGCATCACTTTCAAAATTAATACAATCATAATACCACTTGTCTTTTTCAGACATCAGCAATCACTAATTAAAGAGTTGACTGTAGAACCAGCAGCAGAACCAATGTTCTGTCCTAAGAGAGTTGCCCAACCAGCAGCAAGCCATCCAACATAAGGAATGCTCATTGCTGCAGGAACACCTAAACCAGCAGCAACAGCACTACCTGCCATCGCACCTTGTGACCTTGCTCCAGCGTCCGCCACTAAACACTCTTCTTCTCGGGCAGTCAACTTTCCCTCGCCGTCACCTCCAACAACTCCTAAATTGCGAGTGCCATCCATAGTAAATTGATCTTTACGCCACTCTCTTCTACTCTCAGTGCCTCCACGACCAAAAAATCCTTTCTTTTCTTTGTCAAGACTCAGTGATTTCTGAGACTCAAGGATAGCAGGATCGTTTGCTTTATATTCAATTGTATATCCATCCTCACTTGCTTTTATTTTATATGAGGAATACGGATTTCCCTTTGGAATATTAATAGTCGGTACTTCTACAATTTTTTTAGAAGGTTCTCTCTTGATCAAATGTCCCAACACACCAATGTGTGCAATTGCTACTATGCTACCTAGGCTAATGGCAGTCCACTTGAGATAAGGTTTCATGGTTACATCTCGTACTTGTCATCTGATTTGGGAGGACCCTGTGTGAATTGAACAGGTGCCTGTTCAATTTTTATTGTTTGAGAGGGAGCAGTTTGTGCTGCTTTTTCAATTATTTTTTCTACATCTAATCTAGTAAGACCACCCCCTGATGCACCTTTACCTTTTGCCGTCTGGACCCCGAACGTAGCTAAAACGCCAGTAAAGACGCTGGCTATGAATGTCGGATCCAGCTTCTGTTCAGGAATACCAAAAGAAGGTGGTAATTTTATATATGCTAAAGTAAGAATAGATCCGCTCCAAACAAGAATACCAAGTCGTACAAAAGTAGAAAGAATAGCGATTTGCTCGTCGGCGTCCTCAATTTTATCTTTGAGTTTACCAATAGGACCTTTCTTGGTTTCTTCCTTCTTTACTTCTTGAGGCATTAGTCACCGACAAGGGCAACTCTATTTAGAAAGAAATCCGTTTTCAACCAACCACTCACGGGTCATAGGTGTGGGATCATAATCACTCCACATAGTTCCCGCGGCACAAGACTCAAGTGCTGCTGCAGTCATACCCTCAGTATGTCCTGCCCAGTATGCTTCCTTTTCCCAGGGGATTGCTTCTGGGTAAGATATGTAAGCACTTTTTGCAATTGCCTGATACATACCAGGAACTTTGTCTTGATCATGAATAATAGCAATAAAACTATTATCGATTGTTCCTGCCATGCAGTCTTGAGCAGCGTGCCATCCTTCATGACGCATCACTGCCATAACCACCTCAGGACGATGCATGTGAGCAACGTTCAGAAAAAAGTTATTACTTACAGTATGATAAACACCACGATGACCAATGGGAAAATATCGAAGGTCTGCTAGAAAAACCTTAGCTCCGACCGTATTAAGTGATCGGATAAGAGAGTTAAACTCATCAGCAATAACACTGTAATCCCTATCAGCCAGTTCCTCATGTTTGTTAAGGTCGGAAACTGTTTTGAGTTCTTGGACATGATCGGTGCATTCTTGAAGCAACATGCACCCCTGAGCATGGGGAGTGAAGTAATCATCTTCTTTGATTGGATCAGCAAGTGCTGGAGCAGACATAGCAGCTGCCGCCAGCAGACTCATAATAATTTTTTTCATATCAGAAAGGTAGAGAAGGACCAGTTGTAGAAGGGAGGGGGAGGGGAAGAGCACCACCAGTGGCACCAGGAAGTTCAGGTATAGCAGAATCTAACATGCCAGGAATTGCTCCTGAGATTGCCTTTGTGGCATGTTTAGTGACTTGTTCCTTTACACCCTCGATAATAGCATCTTTTTGTGTATAAACATAGACACCACCACCGACAATGCCTGCGACACCAGCAAATGATAGTAATGCCAGCACATTAATTAGTTTTTGCATAATGGGCCTCGTAATACTTTTCAATCCCTAAAGTGTGCATATTGCCCTGAGATACCCAGTCTTGAGCACACTCATAGATTGATTTACTTGAATATTTAGGGAGACAACCTTCCATCTGACCTCCAAACTTAGAAAGCAACACTTTGAGTGCCTGCTCTCTAACTTTTAATTTTTGATCGTTGTATCTCCAATCATCGATGGACATTTTCTGAACCACCTTGAAAGTTTTCGGATCCACCAATGGGATCAAGTTGAATCGTAGTGGCACCACTCTTGGTTGCCAAATTATACATCTCTTGATGAATGTTAGAAGATTCTTTCGTCCAATACTGACGATTCTCTTCTTCCTGTTTCTTGATATCTGCCTCCTGTGCCATGTAATCTTTCTGCTTCTGAGTAATTGCTGGCACAGCAAATCCATATGGAGAGGAAAACCACTCATCTACCGGATTTAAAATTGGAGCAGGGACACCAGTGTATGGTGGAGAGTCCATTTCATCACACTCTACAACATCTTCATCAATGGCACACTCAATGTCCTTTTCGACGGGTGGCCAATTGATTGATGTAGCCGCTTTTCTTGAGAAGATTTGAATTGATTTCTTGAGTGATTCGATATTCATGCTTAGCAACAGTCTAGAAAAAGTTTCTTTGAATAGTTATAAGAGTATACCTCTCGGTCTCCCTTGATGCCCCATCCTAACCAATAATAGGCAGGAATCATGTACTGTTGGACAGTCTTACCTCTGCCTTCAAAGTCAGAAAGAACTTTCTGGAAGTGAATTTCGTTAATCATGTAACGGGTCTGACCCTCAAGAGAACTAGGATCACATCCGTACTTATCACAGAATAGACCTAACCCCAGATAACGGTTCTTAGTGGTCCACTGAATGAGTCCGTACCCACCCCGATGGCAATCAGAGTAAGGAACTCTAGCCCCTCCCTCGCAAATGTTGGAATGGAACTTGCTTTCCTGTTTAATGTTTCCCAGTATCGTTGCCAGGGCATTTCTATCCGTGATTCTAGTTTTGTTTTGAAGTTCAGAAAGAACATACCGTTCTTCGGGTGTACAATCAATACACTGCCATGTGGGTGATTTTAGTTTTACAGGGGCAGAATCACTTACAACCACTTCCTTCTTCTGTTCTTCCTTTTGTCCCTCCTTTTGTTCCTTATTATACTCTGATTTAGAAGAACAATATGCATTAGAGAGCAACGTTAATAAAGCAGCAAGAGTGAGCAACCGTGCCTTACGCCAATTTAGTTCCACATTGAAAAGGGGTGTAACACCCCCAAATTATAGACTATTTAGTTTTTCGTGTCAAGCAGATGGAGGGATGAATGCTGGTTGCATCAGACCACCGTCTGGACCATTGTCATCATCATCAATATCTTCACTTAATAGGGCTGCAAATACAAACCCTCCTAACATTGATGCTGCTATGAGTAACATATCGTTCACCACAAACCTGGGATTACTTGACCTGTTGCGAGATAAGATCCAACTGCGGCAACGAATCCAACCATTGCTGCACGACCATTCAGTTTTTCTGCTCTTTCGTTAAACATCGTTTTTTTCCTCTAGTGTTTTGTTTGTAATGATAATTCTTTTACCATCATGAGTGAATTGTAACTCATCGTCAGGATGCCACAGTAACTCTTCATACATATCATCGAGTTTCTGTATATCCTGCCACAGTGCATCTGGATTTGGCATATTCGTTAAATAATCTAACGTATATATTACCTGGAAAGTTCAAGGTAATACTTTGCCTGATCACCTGGAGTATTCTCATAGATAGATGAATCTCCATATTGTTTGTGATCTTTGTATCCAACCATGCGACCTTTAGTGTTCTGAAGTGCGGGCATGAATACAATTAGAAAAAAGATCCCAGGGGCACCAATTAAAAGGGCACCACCAATCACATAATAAGTCAGAATTTCAAGAAGGGAGTTTTCCATCAATAGGTTTCAGCAAGTTGTTGTACAGAGTATCCTAGCAGAACCAGGAAGGCAATGCTAGTTGTTGTGAAAAGAACTTCAGTCATCAGAAGATGCCGAAGAAGAAGTTGCCAGTGAATGCATAGGAGATGAAGCCAGAAACGATTCCCATCATTGCCCAACGGCCATTATATGTCTCGGCATACTGTTGTGGGGACTCAAGACCCTTGCGATTGTAACTCTCGACAACCATTTGGGGTTCTTTGGCAAACATATTCTGTTGCCCATACTCATTAGTCGTTACAGTCATTTACTTTATGTTGCAAATCTTTACATATTATATAGTAAAAAAGGAACCCTGTCAAGGGTTCCTCTGTAGTGGTTTATACTTATATCACTTAATAGTGCTGACAGCAGCAAGAGATTTCTGTCGAAGATCCTCTGGGAGAGGTACATATCCCAGCGAATCTGAAGTCGCTTGTGCTTTTTCACTCAACATATAACGAAGAGTTTCCTTTACTCCAGTTTTAGATTCAGGATAAGCAAGGATCCAGGTCAGAGATACGATTGGGTAAGCATTCGCACCTGCAGGATTAGGATCTTCCCCACGAAGTTTATCGTCTAGAACAATTTGTGCAAGCCCTGCAGCAGAAGTTTCTGCATCTGCCTTTACAAAGTTACCTGCCTTGTTCTGCAGAGCAACCTGTTGGAACTTATCGCCGTTCACATAACCATAGTTCAGATAACCAATAGAACCAGGATACTGTTTAATACCAGCAGCAACACCATGGTTACCTTTACCACCTACACCAACAGGCCACTTCACTGCTTTACCAGTTCCTACAGTTTTCTTCCACTCAGGGGAGAAAGCAGACAGAGAGTTGGTGAAACCTTTGGTAGTACCCGAACCATCAGAACGCCATACAGTGACGATCTTTTTATCCTTACATCCAAAAGTAGACCAGTTGGTGATCTTGCCAAGGAAGACATCAGCAAGTTGTGTCTGAGTCATCTTGACATCACAACCAGGCATGTTGTAAGCAGGAACAATAGCACCACCAGTCATGGGAATGTGAATCATGGGGATCTTCTGCTTCTCATCACTCACAGCACCATCACTGGCACCGAAGTCAACAGTCTTAGCAGTAAACTGACGAACACCAGCACCACTACCAACTGCTTGATAGTTCACTGTGTTTCCAGTTTCTTTAAAAAATGATCCAAGCCACGCACTATAAAGTGGAGCAGGGAAGGTTGCTCCTGCTCCGTTAAGTTTGAAAGAAGTATTGCTTGCGCTACCACATGCAACAAGGGCAGGTGCTACCAGAGCAACAGATGCGATTGTCTTGAAATTCATCGGTTTTGTTGAATGACCTTTATATATTAACATGGTTAATCGGATTTTAACCAGCCCTAAAACCAAGCACAAAAATGGGGTTCCTCGTCAGGAACCCCGAACATCTAGATGGTTATATATTTACTTTTACAACGATACAACTCAGAAGTTGTACTTCAGTCCGACCTTACCACCATAACCATAGTCAATGTCGCTGTCACCAGATCCTTGGAAGGAGAATTCCCCATATGCACCCAGTGCATCACTCAGAGCGAGACCGAGACCTGCTTTACCAGAAGGAACAGTGTCAGTCTCACCACCATCAGGAGAGACAACAGCAATACCACCCTGGATGTAGTAGGAAGCATCTTCACCAAGAGGACCTTCGTAGCCCAGATGGATGTCTGTCGTTGCCCCGGCGTAATCCGAGCCAGTCCATCCTGCATTGGTTTCCACGTTAACGTATGGTCCTGCAAGGGCAGCTCCTGCGGACATGGAGAGAGCAGCAGTTGCTGCGAATACAGATTTGATCATTTGTTTTTACCTTAGTTTACTTGCGGAATGGTTACCCGCAGATGAAAGGGGAATCGACAACTCCCCGTATACTTTTGTCATAATTATAACAAAAGGTTAAGTATTTATACTACTAGAACCTTAAGATCCTGTCAACTTGGTGGGTTTTCCACATTCTGCTGTGCGGCAGAATTATTTGCAATCCGACCAAGATAAGGATCATAGTTCATCCATTCACGAATGTCAACCTCAGTTCCCTGTTGTTGCCAATAGTTAGTGAGAGCAGTGTGAGGACCTTGATGGAAGATACCAATGTGCTCTGCATGGATAGTTGATCCCAGTGCCATATTGTATAAGAACAAAGGAATGGTATAAGTCTTACCAGTTTCTAAGATCGTGTCTTCAGAAACTGCTCTAGGTTTAACACCATTGTCTAGTTTGAACTTATCACCACGAATGTGATGCTTCATCAGTTTAGCAGCATGATGTCGAGAAATCAAGTAAGCAGCAGCAGAAAAGTCATTGATAAACTTCAAATGCAACTTGACATGAATATCTCCAGTTGTGATTGCAGTCATTTGAATACAATCCCAGTCATACGGAAGTAATCCGACAAACTCATGCCACGCAAAGTTCCAATACCTGACGGGAGAAAAGTCTACATCATCCTCAAGGATCATGCAATACTCATCATCAGTCTCTTCATAGAAGTGCTTGATTGCCTTAAGGTGTGACATGCAGCACCCCAGTTCATTCTGACTCACATTATCAGGTATTCTACCTTTCAAATGGGAGGACACATCATCTTCTCTACCATCATATCCAGAGATGCGAACATGATTTTCAATTTGCCAGTACTTGAACTGTTCTTCCATGTAGAACCGTCGATTCTCATCGGCATCTAGGTTGAGCCAATAAATCGTAGGAAGTCCCTTTAGTTTAAAAGTGGACTTGTTTCTGTCCATCTTACTAAATGCGTGTCCATCCATCGGGTACTACATCCTTTGTATCGTGATCTTTCGTATAACCATCAGTGCCAAACCACTGCTTAGGTGATATGACTTTACCTTTATCAGCAAGCCATGCACCCCACCAAGAGAATGAAGAGTTTGCAATAATAAAATCACTGCACAATGACATCAAACACAGGTCAATCCTGTTGTCCTCATTCTCAGAGATCAAGAAACGATCATCAGAGAATAACTCTTGTTCATTACACCATGCAGGATCATCTGAAAACACAATCACATTACGGTCATCATCAAAGTGCTTCAGTGCCTCTTCATAATACTCAAGAGTACAAGGGGGATGATTGGCACTGTTAATCACATAATCAGTGCGACGAACATGAAGTGCGATAGGATCATCCACAGTCTTGATCATCTCTTTGCAAGGATTCAAAACTTCATCCTTGAAAGTAAAGTCATCATGGATCTCTGCTTTAATATGTCTAAAGTATTTTTCTGTTTGAAAATATCCTTGCAGACTCACGTTATCTGGACATTGATAGAACATTTCCTCATCGTAGTGAAAATGTCTCTCATGAACCACAGGAGATTTCCCACCATTCAACAATCCAACATTTGTATTCAAGTCAAAGGAATCAAATAACTCCGTGCGGAGCATGTTTCCAATACCATCATCCACTGCATCTTGGTGATGAGGAATGGTGATATCTGCTCCAATATTTCTTGCTATACCTTTGAGGGCAGCATACTGGAACATCTGATTTCCGAGACGACCCATTCGTCCCAGCGCATTAAATCCAATCATTTCAGTTGTGCTTTGCGTGTTTTCAGATAATCCTGATTTTCATAATACTCTTGAAGTTGTGCTTTGTCAAACTCCATCAGAGTATCATGCAGGTTTTTGTTGTTCTGGATAAATGGATTTGTAAACCAAGAATTATTTGTTCTTACATGTTCCATATGGTATACATGAGCATCCAGTCTGCACACATTATATCCTAGTTTATGGAATCTAAAATATCTTTCATCGTCTTCATATCCATATGCGATGAAGTTCTCATTTTCTAATCCACCCTGTATATATTTCTTAGTGGCAAATGCCTGACAGAATCCATACTTTGCATCATAAACTCTAGACTTAGTTCTAAGTATAGAGAGATCATAATCACCATTGATAAATTCAGATACTAGTTCATCAGTAGCAAAGATTTGAAACTGCCAGTCACCATCACCGTAGGGGTAGACAACATCACACTCACCAGAGACAATTTTCTCCTCAGATGTAACATATGATTCTAATGGCAGAATAATATCACAGTCATAATTTATCACTACATCTGTGCTGGTCATCATGACCATATCATTTAATAATCTAGTGCGATGAAAATATTCTTCCTGATTCTCTTCAAAGACATGCGTCAATCTATCTGCTTTATCACCAACACACTCTATAATCTGAGGTAAAGCATTCTCAGCAAATACAGATGTTTTGTCAGACTCTTTTACGATAATCTGACAATCTGTATTATCAAGAAGATAGATTGAACTGACAATGACATTTCTTAATCTATCGTCAGATTCAATCCTAAGAGGGATAATAAAAGTAGTGTTAGATAAATTCATCACATCACCTTCCATCCCTTAGGAATCAAGTCATCCATATGGTAGTGATCATATGATGGACCAAACCACCTCTTAGGTGCGATAACAGTCTTGTCAGGATTATCAATCAACCATGCACCCCACCAAGAGAATGAAGAGTTGGCTATGATTGCATCGGTGCAGAGGGACATCAGACACAAATCAGTCCAGGGGACTCTCTGACCGTCGTCAAGTTCATCTGTGCTCTCTGAGAGGATAAATCGGTCTGGTTTAAAGAAGTCCTGCTCCTGACACCACTCAATGTGGTCTGAGAAGACAATCACAGGAATGTCTTCAGGGAACTCTGCAAGTGCCTTCTCGTAGTAATCAAAGGTACAGACAGGGTGTGTTGCCTCTAGGTTCACATACGCCCAAGGCAATTTAGGATCACCACGACGGATATGTAAAAAGATCTTACGATCACTCTCAATACTATCCATCATCTCCTTACAAGGTTTGTAGATAGAATCCTGAAACTGAAAGTCCTCACGAAGTTCTTTCTCTACATTCTCAAAGTATCTTTCTGTCTGAAAGTATCCATCCAGATTCACATTATCGGGACATTCATTAAAGATTTGTTCATTGAAATGAAACTCTTTCCAGATAGCCCAAGGATGACTATCAGGGATACCGTAGTGCTCTTCTGTAGCACCAGTCATCTTAAAGGTTTCAAACATACAGTAGTTGTTCTCACAACCAAACTCATCAACGCCTGATGTGCCTGGTGGTGGAATCACCCAATCAAGTCCACGATTAGCAGCAATACCTCTCAGTGCTGCATATTGAAACATCTGATTACCAAGACGACCAGACTTACCAAGTTTATTAAAAGATAACATCAGTAACCATACTCCTTTTTCATTTCGTCAAAGACTGCTTTGATACCGTCTTGCATATTAGTTTGGGGTAACCACCAATCCATAATATAACTGTTTGCTTCATTCCTCTTATCCATCTGCACACTATCCTTAGCAAGACCAGGATTTATTTTAATTGGTTTGCCAATCAGATTGAACTGACCCATGATGATTGCAGCAACTTCTTTAATAGATGTTGCATGGAAAGATGTTATGTGCAGAGGGTCTTCTGGTTTGAAGTCAGTATAGTTCTCCATGATGGTCTCAAGTGCCTCACAGCAGTCCTCAGCATAGAGGAACTGACGTTCTTCAGTGCCATCAGTCATCATCTCAAAATCACCCTGCTCAAATCCTTTCTTGATGAAGTCAGTGATGACATGAGCCTTGTCCATGTCCTTCTCAATACCATACACATTCCAGAACTTCACAATCAGTCCCTTAAGTGATGTAGTGTAGAGTTCACCAACACGTTTCATCACACCATAAGGAGAGTAAGACATGTTACTCATCTGAGATGATGCGAACACAAATCTTTTATTATATTTTTCCAACAGACCAAAGACATTTGCCATCAGTCTGGTGTTGTTATTGATGAAGTCAAAGGTGTGTTGATACTTCTTCAGGTATCGTGATCCACCTACATCAAAGGCAAGAAAGAATACAAAGTCTGCTTGTTTGATACAGGACTCCAACCAGGTGCTAGGGATTGCCGTCAGGTTGTATCGTGCTCCAAGGTTCTTATCATACTCGATAACCTCATGACCTTTATTACGAAGGTATTCTGTAAGGTAAGCACCAATCTGCCCACTTGATCCAAGATTTAAAACTTTCATATAATAAAATCAATTACCGTAACTGTGGTTTGCTACAAAAACTTTAAAGTTCCAATTGTGTTTTTCATACTCTAGATTATTAATTACCTTAGCGTTATATCCAAGAGAAGAATCAGGAGTAAACATTGGACACCCTTCTTCGGTGATCCTTTGTAAGTTAGAATAGATTGTACCATATTTATCCATTACCTCGGACCCACCCCATGCAATAATGTCAAGAATACCGTAATCCTTTACTCCAGTTTGTATCCAATCTGGTCCTGCTTGCATATCAAATACATGAAGTTTATTTGGATCATAATCCTCAAACTGACCAGGTGATTTTAAGAATACGAGATCAGATCTCATACGAATCACATAGTCATACTTAAAATTATTCTCTTCCTCATACTCTTTCTTTAGTTTAATTGCTTGTTCAATACCATAGAACATAGAAATCTGATTGTCCTTTGGATGACTTGCTACCCATTTCGTTTGCCAGGTATCGTTGAACATATCGGCAAAGTATCTAGGTTTCTCATACTTAATCTTCTTTGGTTTCCAGTTCTCGTCAATCCACTCCTTGACACCAGCATCTGGCCAAGTTCCCTGACCAACATCTGTTCTAAATTGTGAACCTACAAGATCTTCATCAAACCACATATGTGCAAAAACGTCTACGTCATTTTGACCTAGACGAAAGTTTTGTTTATGGTTTTCATGACACTCTTGATAACTTCTAGGTCTTCCAGAGTAACATAATGCAATTCTTGTCATGGTAACATGTAAGGGTAATCTGTGCAGATGCCATAAGGCACTTCATCAATATTGTGTTTAAAACTATCAACAAGATCCCACTCTAGAAAGGGGATGATAGTTTTATCATCAAAGGTTTGTTCAGTATCATGCAACCATATCTTTCCATTTGAAGTGTAAGAATATGGATCACCAGTGTGACAGAATGACTGAAAAACTGAACAATTTTTTGCCGCTTGTACATTCTTACAGTGTAACCAAAGATTATCCTGTCTCTTAAAGAACCAGTTCCAAGTTACCTTGTACTGTGGTCCATCATGACCTAACCAAAACTCACCATCGATAGACCACACATCTATCTCTACATCATATCCATTACCAAGAGCACAGTCAATATAACTAGGAGCATTCTCTCTTCCAGGGACACGTCCTCGGATATTACCTCTGTGAGATATAATTCTCATACTTCCTCAATACGTAATGATTTGTCCTCAATGAAGAGGTCATAGAAGGGTTTGTCAGCACGGAGTTCGTGATACTTACAACCCCAATCTGATAGTTGTTGCTGAGTTAAATTAGTCCAGTCAATCTGTTTTCTGCTTCCTCTTGCTGTCCAATATACGATAGTGTTACCTTCGTCATAGAGTTTGTTGATCTTGTCAATGTTCTTTTGAATTGGTTCTGCCTTGGTGTAGTCATGAGTCACACCAAAGTCAGTTGATGTTTCACGATGACAAATCGTTTCATCAATGTCAACATAGATTACTTTCATCGATACATCATTCTCCTTCTTTCTTCACTAGGGCAACTATCAATTTGTCTCACTTCATCTGCAGATAAAAATCTAGTTTGACCCAGAATCTTAGCACCAATAAAAATTTCTGCAGACTTCTCACACATCATAGTACATGCAATACATTCTTTATGTGAGGAAGACGCTACAATTATACCATGATTCTGGAGTAAAATCAATTTAGGGAAGTATTTCTCTTCCTCTATAAATGCAAGAACACTCTTCTTAATTTCTTCAAGTAGTGGTTTACCTGGCAGGGCATAAGGAACAACACAAGACTTTGCACCATTCCTTACAATTTGATCAGGAAAAAGTCTATGCTCCGCAAAAGACCATATTTGCTCAGAGCAAACAACCTCCATGGTTCTAGGAGGATGAGTATGTGCAACAAACTTGACTGCATCAAACTCCCTTTGAAACCATGCATGGAATCCTGTTTCAATACTTGGTCTTAGTCCTAGTGCATCAAAGGGAGTACCAGCCATCTTACATGCGACAAGATCATTTTTTTTGAGAGTATCAAGTGAAGTTCCACTTGCCTTGACCCAAAAACAATCTTTATCCTTCATAGAGACGTTACCCTCACCACAAATGGCGTAGGATCCTAGCGCATGTGCTAGTTCTAAGAGGTTATCCATGTAGTTAAAATTTTGGATAGTTTATTTAGATCTACTTCCCAAGGTGAATTAAGTCCTCCAGAGATAGATAATGATCCATCACTCTCAACAGACTCTTCTTGCTTGTCAGTAAACTTAGTATACTCAAAATGAGTGAGATCTGTATGTTCCATTGAATATCCAAATCTAAAATTCACATCAAAGAAAGTTGGACTGTCGATAGATAGAACTTTAGTTTCTGGTGGAGAAAATATGACATTGCACATGCCACCACCAATTGGACCTGCAACATACTTTGCAGTCCTAAACATACCAACCTTTTCTTCCATTGTCAAGTTCTCACAGAATATTTCTTTAAACCCGTACAGTTTGAAGATTTGTGCCATTTGATCTTCATTAACACACTTACGACGCTCCGTATAGTTTGTCCCTATGTTTGAAGTATCACCATTCAACCAGGTGCGACGAGAGATGTATATCTTTTCAGGTCCGACATAATCACTCTTCATCTGGTTGAGAACTTCAAATACCCCTTCGTGTGGAGGGCAGTTAGATAAACCATTATGTGTCAATGATGATGATACACAGACACGATTATACATCACATCCGTGTCAAGAAATACCACATCCTTTCTGGTGATACCTAACAACTTCAGACTATCCCATACAAAAGGATATAGATCATCTTTCCCTTCAGGAGGACTGACAAGTAGTTTCATGTCAGGATGAATCTTCTTTTCATTGAAGTATGCGTAGAGATATGGCAGGGTATCATATACAAAATGATAGTAATTTGCCATGTTATACACAAAGTAAAACATTGGAATGTCGCATGTTTTCCCAAGAGGAAGATGCTCTATCTCATATGACATATCTCCATCTTCATAAACAGTTCCTCTATTCAAGGAAATAAACTTTTCTCTCAAAGGAAGATAAAGTTTCTTAGTTTTATATGAATATAAAAGTGGAAGTGGATAATGTTTTGATAAACCAGTAAATTTCACATAGTTAAAATATGCTACTTCTATTGTTCTACCATTATCGGTGGTAGAAATTCTCCTCGTCGGACCTTGATCCCAATATCTAATTGGTAAGGTAATCTTTGCCATAGTCATAAGGATGCCAATCCACTTTGTGAAAGAACTCTTGCCAGTATCTATATGTCTTGAGATCATTGGGAGTTCCCCAACAAATATAGTGATCGATCTCAAAGTTCTTTACTGTATATCCTAAATCAATAGCAGCATTGAGCAAACTATCAACGTAGAATTCACCATTTACTTTCTCGTTCATCTCAAATAATCTTATAAGAGATTTGTTGTATACTGTCTTGTTCCTGAAGAACATTGTTCCTACTATAGCATATTCATCTACAGGATTTTCCCCAGTAAACTTCTTGACATTTACTTTCTTAATAATATCATTCTCATCGACTTCCAACCAAGAATACATGTTGGGATTGTGATGTGCTGTATAGTTATCTCTATAACTCCATACAACAATATCGTTGTCCTGGTCCTCAATTAAATCAGCAAACTTATCAGAGTCATAGAGTGCTCCGTTGTCACATGCAGAAAGTAAGATTGAAGTATCATCATCAATTTTTTCCACAATCTTTAATGTTGTAATAGACTGACCCTCTTCGGGGGTTTCTTTTAACCATACAACTTCTGGATACTCTTCTAAAGGCATCATGCTCATATGAGATTCAAGGGCACCGAAGATTGTTTTATCTGTCTCTGGCAGACATTTAACTGCCTGGTCAACCATGTATTCGCCATTGACCATAAGAAATGGTTTAGGAACACCATATCCCTCCTTAGAAAATCTACTACCAGCCCCTGCCATAGGGAGTGCAGTGACACACCCCTTGAGTTTTAACTTACTCTTGATATCAACTACCGCACGATAGTAGTCAGACCATTGCTGATACATCTTTACATCTAGTGGTGTTCCCCACTGAAGCATGTTTGGAACCTCATATACAGTGTTGTATAATCCATCCCTGATCATCAGATTGTGAACCAAACTGACATAATATTCTCCGTTGATATTGACATCTTCGTCAATCAACTGTTGAAAATAGTGTTTAACATACTTACCTTTCTTAAAATAGTAAGTGCCAGTGGAAGCATATTCCGACATCTTGTCGTCAGTGAATGGTTGCTTCTCTCTAATTTCTTCAATCTGAAATGATCCTTCTCTTAATCTACAGAAAGCATAATTATCACTGCCCAACATATGAGGATGGAATCCAGTGTAGGAAATCACGCAACCATCACAATCAGTATCATCTATGTAAGATACAAAATCATCATAGTCCCATTTCATTGAGAAATCACAATAGTTTACAATGACTCTTTCTTCATCATCAATATCATTCAATGCCTGAAGAACACTATAAACTGGACCTAACTTGTGAGGATCAATAACTTTAATTGAAGATCCCTCAGGAAGTTTACGAAGCAAGAGACCTGCAATGACTGTTTCTTCATGATTCTTCCTATTCAGAATACAGACGAATTCAGTATCCTTAGGATAGAGATCAATAATATGTTCAATTACAGTCTTGCCATCTATTTTTAACAAATACTTTGGTAAAGTATAACCAGCATCATAAAACCTACGGCTCATGCCAGACATAGGGATAACAACTTTCATATTAATCTCCTTTTTTTACTCTAATACTGTCGTCGTCGAAATGTTGTGTAGAAAATTCAAATAGTTCTGAGTCCTCAATAGCGATCATCTGATGTCTCAGTCCACGATAGATATGAAATTTATCTCCTGGTTCCAGAATAATATCGTTTGCTCCATCAAGACTATCAGAGTCTCCATAGTAAAGAAGAATTTTTCCTGATTGTAGATAAAAAGTTTCGTCCTTCAGTTTATGGTAATGCCAGGAGCATCTCTTTCCCTCGTTAAGAAAAAGTAGTTTACCACAATACTCTTCAGTATTGACGATCCATTTTTCATATCCCCAACCCTTGGGAACATGTTTAATTTCCGAAGAAGTCATCAGAGTGCATTCCTTTGTCGTCGATGAATAGGTCAGCGTGTGGTTTACCAAGAATTAATTCATGATACTTACACCCCCAAGTATTTAACTGTTCTGTAGTTAAATCTTTCATCAGTACAGTTGCTTTGGATGCAGCATCAGGATCACCAGCAAATCTACCCATAGCTCTTGCAGTAAAGTAGATTATATAGTGACCCTCATCATACATTTTATTTACTCTTTCTATTCTATCATACCAGGGTTCTGCTTCATGATAGTTTCTCCCTACCGTAGGACTGCAGATGGTTCCGTCAATATCAATTACATACCTCATTTACATCCCTCTCAGATAATACATAAGTTCCAAAGTGCGTCACCGCAATTGCTGCTGCCTTATTCGCATAAGGTATTGCTGTCTCTATTTTACCATACAAAAGGTATAAGTAAACTAAAGCGGAAAGGAAGGTGTCTCCTGCACCACAAACATCAAAGACACTAACTCCTATCGCTGGATAATTCTTACCTTGATAATCAACACCCTGTGACCCTTTAGTAACGATCAGATTGGGAGAGTCCTTCAATTCATCATCAAGTTTAGAATACTCATCATCATTGATTTTGATATATGCTTTGTCAACTGGTAAATTTGTCTTCTTACTATCAATGAAGATAGGTCCATCAAACCACTCAACCAATTCATAGATTCTTTTTGTTGTTAGAAAACCCTTATCATAATCTGATATGACAAGAGCATCAAAATCTTCCTTTGGTAAATTATACTCAAGAGGTTTGACTGTATCCTCAACATCAACTCTGAGAAGTTGTTGATTGTATCTCTGATCAATAAATCTACGTTTAATAATTCTTTCTTCTTGAGTAAGGATATAAACTTCGATTCCAAATGACATGAGATTTTCTCTCACATTCCATGCCATTCCTTTTTGAGTTTTTACTTCAGTCTCTCTAAGAATGGGAACTGGAGCTTCTGGATTTAATCTTTCACAGATTCCATAGACATATTCATCAGAGCAACTATCCCCGATCAATAATACTTTGAATTGTTTTTGTTGTTGCATACTCTTCTATTCTATCAAAGAATTTCAATTCAGCAGAATACATTGAACCGATCACTGACTTTCCCTTCCAGTCAGATCCTACGACCATTATATCAGGTCTAATGGTTTTTAAGCAATGTTCTAACTCCTCATCACTATCAAACACAACCACATAATCTACAGATTTTAAGTTTTGAAGCATGAACGATCTGTCTTTTATATTGTAGATTGGTCTAGAAGGTCCTTTCTTTTCTGCGACCCTTCTATCACTATCTATACCAACCGTAAGAGTATCTCCAAAAGACTTGGCATAGTTAAGGAGCTGTACGTGCCCTGGATGTAGAACATCAAACGTTCCGTTGACAAAGATATGTTTCATAGACTTTACGAATTCCATTTGTTAAACCATCATATTCAATAGGCAGATCATTCGCCTTTCCAATATATGGGTGTACAGGGTACTGTCCCTCAGATTGAATGTCAACCTTATGAGGTCCTAAGTGATTGATAATCTCAGCAATATCACTGAGCATATACTTACGATCATAAACACAATTCACATCTCTAGGTCCATCATTACCATCAAGATAATACTTGATAATCTTGTAGAGATCATCGGCAAAAATGAAATCCATCTTTCGATCTTTAATCAGTTGAATTGGTTCTCCATTAATATATCGATTGATGTTAGTGTTAAAAAATCTAGTGCTCTCTTCATGTTCACCGAAGCATCCAAAGATACGGAGATTCACACCCTTTGGATTGTCTAACACACGTTTAGCAATAATATATTTTGAGAATCCATATGGATCCTCTGGAATCTGTTTACCAAAATCCTCTGGAGATGGTTCCTCAACTGGTGCAGGACGACTATATGATGCACCACTATCTAGATTGATAAACATATCGGTTTGATCAATATACTTATACAGGGTCTCAAACATATTGAGATTAGTATAGAGAACTCTGTAATCATCATCAGCGTCTCTCCGACCACCAACAATGGCAGCATGAATAATGGCATCATAGTGCTGACCATCATCAAATAAAGTTGCAACCTCTTTATCAACTTCAAGGCGAACTTGATTTGATCTAGGTCTAACTACCTCATATCCTGCCTTCTGAATGAAGGGAATAATCTGGCGACCAATGAAACCATTACCACCAGTGAAAAGAATCTTTTTACTTGTCATGTTTCCAACCTGCTCCTTGTCCTAAAAGTTTTTCTAATTCTTCATCTTTAATTTCATAGAAGTTTTCCTGTGAAGGAAACTTGACATCACGAACCTCATTGACATATTCAGTCAGGGCAGACTGAATCATTTGTCCAGCTTCACAATATCTTTTCACAAACTTAGACTTGAACTCCCAAAAGAGTCCAACTAAGTCATGCATAATAACCAACTGACCATCAACCCTATCACCCGCACCAATTCCATATACAGGAATCTGAAGATTGGTTGCAATCATCTCAGCAGACTCTCTAGGCATACCTTCAAGAAGCAGGAAAGTACATCCAGCATCTTGCAAACGCAGTGCCTGATCAAGAATAACATTTGCTTGATCAGCAGTCTTACCCTGGACACGATATCCACCCAGTTTGGCACGGGTATGAGGAGTCAAACCAAGATGACTCATGACCATAATACCTGCATCACAGATCGCCTTGACCCTTTCTACCATACACCCCTCAACCTTGACGGCATCCATACCTGCTTGAATGAAGTCACCGGCATTCCTTACTGCTTCTTCATTAGAAACTTGATATGACATGTAAGGCAAGTCACCCACGGTGAATGCACGACTTGACCCCCTAGCAACTGCTCTAGCAGAACGCAGCATATCATCCATGGTAACGGGGATAGTGCTCTTATATCCCAAGGTAGTCATACCAAGAGAATCACCAACTAAAATCCAATCCACACCAGCATTGTCTGCCATAAGTGCCTGTGGATAGTCATAAGCAGTGACACCAACTGTTTTCACATTGTTTTGTTTTTGTTTGCGTAACTTTAGAATAGTTACCTTATCTTTATTATCAGCAGGCATATTAGTCTAAGGGCTTAATGATCATATTATCATGGAATTCCTCTCTAGACAAGAAAGGATACATGTCTTCTAAAGGTGGTGCGCTAATCGTACCATCTGCATTTTTTCTACCTTGCATTGTAGGAACAACCTCTTGCCATCTTTCACAAAGGACCTCGCATACGATAGGACCATTATAGTCAATAGCAGTTCGGATTGCATGATCTAATTCATTTTTATCAGCATAAATGTGCTCAATACCAAAACTCTTTACCACATCACGAATACTTGGAATCGAAACACCACTTTCTGCATCTGTTCCGATCTCTCTACCCTCAAAGAACTTCTTCTGGGTTGTGCGGATAGAGAGGTATCCATCATTATTCCAAACAAACAATTTGATAGGAAGATTATAATGCTTGATAGTTTGAAGTTCCTGAAGGTTCATCATAAACGAACCATCACCAGTCACCCCAATTACCTCACCATTTTTTGCAAATGCTGCACCAATACATGCAGGGATGGTAAATCCCATCTCTGCTTGAGAACTAGAGGTAATATACCTCTGTTGTTCTTTGATTTCAGTTGCTTGAGAGCAAACATAGAATGCAGATCCTGCATCGGAGATTACCACATCATCAATTCGTTTTCGGTCGTTCAGAACCTTCATGAAATAGTAGAGATCTACTTTCTCAGAAGGATTTATATCAGGACATACTGGCCATTGATCTCTCCAACGCAGACAAGTTTCATTCCAATCACTTCTAGGTCTAGAGAATTTAGATGTGTTAAAGAAATCTTTAGCATCACGGTGAACAAACCTATCAATCTTTACAGTTTCCTTTGAATGTTCGTCCTCGTCAATATCAACCACAACTACTTTTGCTTCTCTGGCAAATGTGGTGTAGTTATATCCAGTCACAGGGACAGGAAGACGGCAACCAATCACTAGAAGCAGATCACAGTTCTGCATCGCAAAATTACCGGCACGGGTTCCTTTAACACCCACTCTGCCCACATAATTGACATCATCTGATGATATTAAATCTACTCCATTATATGATGTAACAACTGGGAGGTTAGTTCTCAGAACAAAGTTCTTAAATTCATTCCTAGCATCAGCACAATTGATACCATTACCAGCAAGAATCAGGGGTCTCTCTGCTTTCTTTACAAGATCCTCAACAGTAGTATACTCAGCACCTTGTACGTCCATAGGAATGTCAATCCATACAGGACCAGGACGACCATGAGTAGCAATCCGAATCGCATCCTTCATCACCTCCTCGATGTCTTGAGGATCATTAACCACCACAGCATACTTAGTGATTGGTTTTACAATATCAATGATATTTGCCTCCTGAACACCAAGGTTTCTGACACCCTCTGGTGCCATATGAGGTCTGTTGACATTACCAGACACAAAAATAACAGGAACACTGTCCTGCCATGCGTCTAGCAGTCCTGTAATTGCATTGGTGCCTCCACATCCGGTGGTTACATTGACTGCTGCTAGACTATTATTGTACTTGGCATATGCCACAGCACCCATTGCTGATGCTTGTTCATGGTGATTACAAATTGGTTTAATCTTTGGATGTGCTGCTACAGCATCATTCAAGAACATCGCACCACCACCAGTTACAAGAAAGATATGATCACATCCAGCCTTGTAAATCTGGTCTACGACATAATCCGATACTCTCATTTTTCAAACGAATCAACAACAGCACCAACATATTCAATCATCTCTTCAGTGATTGTTGGAGAACAACCAACAAAGAAAACCAGATCAAGCACCTTACAAGCATTCGGATAGTTTCGATAATAATCAAGATGACGATACCCAGGATGCATCAAGATATTACCAGCAAAATAGTTACGAGTTTGAACTTTGTTATCTTCCAGGTGCTTGGTGAGTTTAGTCTTAGTATCTACACTATCACAAATAATCGGAACACCAAACCAACTGGTCTCTGCTTCAGGCAGTTCATTCACACTGCGAACACCAGGAATACGATCAAAGATTTCTTGCATCAGAACCTTGTTCTTACGACGTAGACGATGAATCTCATCCTGCTTAGTCAGTTGAACGGTTCCGATAGCACCTTGGAAGTCCATGGGCTTCAAGTTATAACCCATCTGAGAATACACATACTTATGGTCAATAATGCCATCGTAATGCTCAATCCACTTATCAAATCGTTTGCCACAAGTTCCACAAGCAAGTAGATTTTGTTGACCCACACAATAACAATCACGACCCCACCATGCTAAACTACGAGCAATGTTGATCAGTTCCTCATCATCAGAAGAAATCATACCACCCTCACCAGTACAGATGTGGTGAGCAGGATAGAAAGAGCAAGATGCTGCGATAGAGTGGTCAGTAAGAAAACGACCATTCCACTTGCTGCCCAGACTGTCACAATTGTCTGAGATCAACATGATCTTATTACGATCACAGATATCCAGAACATCATCTAAGTCATATGGATTACCAAGAACAGGAGAGGAGAACAAAGCACGGGTTTTAGTAGAAACCTTATCCTCAATCTCGTCAATACTCCAGTTCAAATCAGAAAAATCAATATCAACAAAGACTGGTTTCAGACCATTCTGAACGATAGGAGCAATGGTGGTAGGGAAACCAACGCATGACACAATGATCTCATCACCATCTTGCCAACCAAATCTTTTCTTCAGTGCAGCAATCATGACCAGATTAGCAGAACTGCCAGAGTTCACCATCAAGGAGTAACCCTTGTTAAATTGTTTAGAGAACTTCTTCTCAAACTCATATACCTTCTCACCAGATGCCAACCACTTACCATTCAGAAGTCCGTTGACAGCTGCTCCCAACTCTTGATTATCCCAGTAAGGACCGGAGTAATAAACAGGATTACCTGGTTGCCATTTACTATTTGCAAAATAAGGAGGATTTACATCTTTAAGGAGTGCTTCAATATCAACCATTTTGAACCTCATTCAAGTAATCATTAACTTCATTAGATACAACAGAGGACAACCAATTTCTAAATCCACCTGCTGCTCTATTTAATTGTGCTGCAGCATGTCCACCAGCTTGGTGCATGACTTTGATACACATTGGTTCTCCTGTTTTAGGATCATCAAGGTATAGTCTATCATCTTTTACGTAAATTTGCGACCAACTTTCCCAATGGTTATCGTTCTTGCCCCAATGATTAGAGATACCATAAGAAACATTTGATCCCATGGCATCTACAATCTTAGTAGTATATTCTCCTGAATGAAATATTTGATTCAGGGTATCTTGTTCATCACCAATACCATGAGCATAAGGATTAACTTCTGTTTTAATCTTGGCCGACTGCTTGTTTACATCGTGCCAGTCTACCCAGAACTCTTTGTTGTTAGCACCAATCATGCCAGCATTGATAAAGTTTTGGATTGGAATCTGCTGACCATTTCCAAAAGGTGGAAGATGTGTAATCGTTATACCAAAGTCATGTCCAGATGCTTTGTCTAAAGAGTTATTATTTCGGACACCAATAATGTCTTCTTCACTCTCAAAGAACTCAGTCATTGGTCCAGTGACAACAGCATCAGCATCCAAATGAACAACCATATCATATTCCTCAACAAAAGGAAGACAGGTGGCTGCCATCATCCAGATAGGTTTCATCCATGGCATTTCAGAGTGTATTTGTTCAGTCATCTTTGTGTCAAAGATAACATGATCTACCTCTGGATGAAAATACTTAATTGAGTTGGCTAGTTTTTCTACACCCAAAAGTTCTGAGTAATCATCAGTACACCAAGTAGAAACTAAAATCTTTTTCATTTTTCCCCCATAGCCATGAATGCGTTATTTAGATCAACACCTGATACGAAGACATTATTATATCCTTTATCAGTCATGTAATCACGGATAAACTCTGGTTTCAAACAGTGCTTATGTCTCCTATTATTCCAGGGTCTCCAATACTTTTGACTGTAATCAGGAAGATAAAGAAATAATGTACCACCTACTTTAAGTCTTGAATACCAATAGTCCATTGTAGCAACCCAGTCGGAAACATGCTCTAAACAATGACTTGAAAAAATATAATCAGGATCAATAGGTGGTAATTTATCTGCTTCCCATCCATTATTAAATGACAGATCGATAGGAACAGAATTAGGGAAAGCCCATTCCTGCTTCATACATCCGACATCGTATCCATATCCATTACAAACATGCATAGCAAATGGGATGGCAAACTGCGATGCATTACCAATGGTTTGAAAGTGTGGATATGTGTCCCCTTTATAATCTACTACTTGCATATCATTTCATGTGGTGTACTGAAAAGGTAGTCAATCTCTTTTTCATTCTGTTCATTATGTGCAACAACCACATATCTCTCATACGAAGTGTCTAGAGTGTCAATAATATAATTCAAAGAAGTGTTGATTGTAAACACACTCTTTGCTTTCTCAAAGACTTTACACCAATCAAGCAGTGTAAATCCATCAATATATTGAAGTTCTACAACTGGCAAGTCATAGTTTTCTGGACGCATCAGTTGACAATTTCTATTTTCATTGTAGAGATTGTTAATGAACACAAACTCAGAATCATCCTTGAGACCAAGAACATTATAGTACAGATCATTCTCCTTTTCAAACTTTCTATCAAAAGTAAACCCACTCTTCCAGTCAGTATGATCCATGTTAAGGATACTATACTTAGAAGACATAATCTTATCGTCACCAATACCCCACAGGTGAGGTCTCATGATGCCAAGGTATACAAAGTTAGGAGTAATAATAACGGAGTCCTGTCCGTAGTATTCTTTGCCAGGAAAGTTATCACTTCTAGAACAGAAAGTAATACCTTTAATGTAGTCACCCAACCATAAAATATCATCCCTAAGAGGCCAGATAATTTGATACCCCATAGAGATGTATTTCTTTGCAACTGACTGGAGATAAAAGATATCTCCAATACCAGCCCAATGATGTATAAGACAGATTTTACCCAATTTCAAAATACGTCTCCCAAATAAAATCTTCTAACATTTCCATCTTCATTGCACGTTCAAAGTTATCTTTGATAGCAGATTCCATAGACTTATAAAGATCCTCATCTAGTTCTTCAATATCAAATCCATCTTCAAGAAACACAATACCATCTGGGTTAAACCACTTTGTAATACTAGGAGTTCCGTAGTAGATAGGAACAGTTCCAGTCAAGAAACAATCAAGGATCTTTTCTGTAAACCAATCATCAGCATTCTCAATAGCAACTGAGAACATATAATCTGCTAGTGCTTCCTCTTTATATTCTACTTCATTAAATCCACGTCCAAACAAAGGAGCATAGTCCTTCAGTTGCTCCAGCATGTGCATCCTCTGCTGGTGACCAGGAAGGTGAGACTTATTAGATGCAATGATAGAAACTAGTTTGTTCTTAGGATAGATCTGTGGTTCACGGATCCAAGATCCATTACCAGGAATCCAGCAGAACTTCTCATGTAGTTCACACAGTTTTTCATTCCAAGTAAAGATCTTCTCGTATGCATTTACATACGTATCAAGATTATTCTTAATTTCTTCAAAGAGTGGATTGAGAATCCAGCAGCACTCAAGAAGAATAGCATACTTCTTCTTACTCACATTATCCTGTAGTCCTGCAGGGATAAACCTATCAACATAAAATGTTTCATCGCCAGGAGTTAGGTTATTAAACGTGAGTTGCTGCTTACCTTCACCCTCATGAATCCACTTTATATACTTAGATTCTTTCCCATGAGTTGAATATCCTTTATTCCCATTAGAAAGGTGAATGAAGGTATCGTTTAGCAGTTTAAAATTTTTCATTTCAGTAAATACTTTTCCCTATTGAATGGATCTAGTTCTCTATCGTTTCTCACAAAAACAGAATCACCCCACTGCTCATAACTATAAGAATCTGACATCTCCTTAAGACTAAAGTTTCTTTTATCTAACCACTCTACAATAACATCATGAGATGCACCAGTATTATTTCTATCGTCAAGTGAAGTTTCTAGAAAAATAGTATTGATATATTTAAGATTATCTTCAAAACCTTTCAAGATTTCAAGTTCAGCACCTTCAACATCAATATTCAAAAAATCATATTGATCCATATCAATATTGTTTTCTTCGATCAATGTGGATAACTTCTTTGTTGTGACATCAACATAACTACCTCTAGAGAGTTTTGCTGACAGATGAGCAGAGTATGCAACTGGGTTCAGTGTCGAACAATCATTTGCAAGAAAAAATTGTTTCTTTAGTCCATCCTCACTATAAAGACATTCATTAAAACAAAGATATCCACACTCATCAGCAACTGGTTTTGCCATTGTGTCATAGACAAATTTATTGGCCTCTACACCAACAACTCTAGTTCCAACAAGTTTAGTATAACAATCATGCTCAGGAAAGTCATACAATCCAACATGGATGATTCCTTTCACATCTAAGTTTAATCTTTCAAAGATGCCAGTATACACTGCAGTTGGATGATCCCATGTAGCATATCCAGTCTCTTTATCGTATGAGGCATATGGTCCTAATTTACTCATATCAAACGGGGTGGTAGAATGGAACGTATGGTTGAGAACTTTTAATCTGAGATTGAATCCAATTGTAGGTAATACGAATACCTTCTTCAAGTGTTTGTGAATAATCCCAATCAAGATTTTCTCTAATGAGATCGTTGTTAGAGTTACGACCACGTACACCAAGAGGTGCGTCAAGTTTATGAAGTTTCTGAACTTCCTTATCAGCAACCTTAGCAGCAGTCTCAACTAGTTGATTAATCGTGACCATTTCCTCAGATCCAATGTTTACAGGACCCATGAAGTCAGAATCCATCAACCGTCTAGTTGCCTCAATACATTCGTCAATGAACAAGAAGGAACGAGTCTGTAAGCCATCTCCCCACACCTCGATTGCTCCACCCGACTGCGGGAGGTAAGCGACTTTACGGCAGATTGCAGCTGGTGCTTTCTCTCTTCCTCCTTCCCAGGTTCCCTCCGGTCCAAAGATATTGTGATACCTAGCAATACGAACAGGAATACCGTGATTACGGTTATAAGCCAGGTAAAGTCTTTCGCTGAAGAGTTTTTCCCAACCGTACTCCGAATCAGGGTTCGCAGGGTATGCAGATTCTTCACGGCAATCGGGGTTATCAGGGTCAAGTTGATTATGTTCTGGATACATGCAAGCAGATCCAGAGTAGAAAATCTTGGTGGGTTGATCTAAGGCAGGACGATTACATTCTGTCCAGTCCTTTACATCACCATTAAATGTCTCATTGAGTTTACGAACTTCCTCAAGTACATTCAGATTAATAGTGACAGAGTTGTGCATGATGTCTGCATCGTTCTCACCACTGAAAACGAAACCTGCACCACCCATGTCAGCAGCAAACTGATAGATTTCATCAAAGGGACGGATCAAACGATAGGGAATTTCATTAAAGAAGTTACCTTGCTCACCTTTATATTGAATAACCCGATGAACAAATTCTACGTCACGCAGATCACCCTGCACAAACTCATTTGCTTCTGTCTCAGAATACTCTGGATACTTAAGATCCACACCACGCACCCAGTATCCCTCGGAACGTAGTCGTTTAACCATATGACTTCCAATAAAGCCACCAGCACCAAGCACCAGTGCTGTCTTACTATATTCAGACATTAATAAAAAAGTTTCTTTCTATATATCATACAAAAAAAGACCCTTAATGTCAAGGGTCTTTAAGGTCTTACATGCACGCCACTTGCTCTTTGACCTGAAGCAAGAAACAGGGCGGGAGTGTTACCTCCATCCGCACCACTTGCTCTTAGGTAAAGCAAGAAACCATCAAAGATCCTTAAACACTGCAGGAAATTTAGATTTGAGCAGATTAATAACTCTATCAAGTTTTGCCTCTAACTCAGATGTATCTCCACCTGCTGCTGGGGCAGGTGCTGGTGGGGCAGGTGCTGCTGCCTTTGCTTCTAATGCTTTCAGTCTTGCTTCGACTTCCACATCATACTTGGACATTGCTGCCCCACTTGCAGACTTTGCTGCTGTTCCTTTAGTTGCCATTGCATCAAAAAATAACTCTCAAAGTATTTAGTTTTTAGAGGGTCTAATGACTCCACCAGTTCTGTTATAGTCCATCCGTGACTAGGGGGTATCCCGACCAGGGCTAGTTTTGAGACGATACCGAGTCTTTAATATAACAAGGCACACCTTCAGGATCTAACCATTTGGTATACTCAAAGTCATCAATCGCAGTCAGAAGTTGCATCTGATTATCAAGAAGATACATATCACTGTATCGTTTAGTATAGTGATGTGCTTTTTGAATGCGATAGTCTGGCATACCATTTTCTAGTGTGCCAGACTCGACATAACGATACGGAAAACGTTCTAGAAGAACTTTCACACTACCTCCACGGATTCAAGATCAACAGCAACTTGCTCCATCAGAATATCATAATCATCAAGAGGGTCACCAGAAAAGACGACTCCATTGTTCTCATAATAACGACGGATCTTTTTGAGAAGTTTCGGATTCTTCACATCTAGGAAAAAGTCACCATTGACAGCACCACGAAGGGTTTGAATGTCTTTCTTAAACTTACTAGTCAGTGTCATTGTATTGCGTGTTGACCTTAGTATTATAAGTGTTTGACGGAGATCCGTCAATAGGGGATGCGAGGATCGAACTCGCCTTAGACAAATTATGAGTTTGCTGCATTCACCAGATTGCTAATCCCCCAAGGTAGGACTGCTGGGAGTTGAACCCAGGTCACACCGTTATAAGCAGTGGGCCTTAACCGTTAGGCGACAGTCCCTCAAGATGCTTCATTATTGAGGTCTCTATAGATGCGTATGATTTCATCATCCGCTGGTGTCATCACTGCTTTATCTCCGTTATCATTTTCTACACCTATTGTTTCTCCTTTCTCTACTCTGTCCATAAGAGTTTCCCAATTCTTTTGCCAGTGTTCCACGGAATAAAAGTGCATGGTTATAATATGTATGCAAATCGGGGTGACAGGATTTGAACCTACGGCCGCCCGCTCCCAAAGCGGGTGCTCTACCAAACTGAGCTACACCCCGTAAAAAAATACGTCAGTGATATCCTGCAGAATAGCACTGACGGGCCCAAGGGAGTTCCCATCCCTCTCCCACGCGGGTTGGATTTCCGATTCTTTTTTCTCTCGGAGACGTGAGCACGGATGTATTCCAGTCCGTTTGTGTTTATTATAACCCTACTACTGTCCTCTGTCAAATGGTGCCTGTGTGTATGGATTATTGAGAACGTAAGTAGTAAAGTGTGCTATTTTATTAATCGTCATCTTCTTCTTCGTAAAGTGGGCAAGGTTCTTCAAAAAGATGTTCCATCCTAAGTTGTTTAATCCTTTCTCTGAGTCCCTTATAGAACTCCCTCTTTTCGTCTTTGTCCATAGGTTATGCTGGATAATCCCAATTTGTTATGTGATCGGTTTTGTGTTGTGGACCCCACCCACCTGTGTAGATAAAGGGTACTGTTCTGATAGGACACTTATCACCAACACATAACAAGTCATCAACAATTCTCCACGATTCAGTCACTTCTTCTGAGTGAACAAAGTGTGACTGATCAGCATTTAAGGCATCAAAAAGAAGTTTTTCATAACCATCTACACCCAACCAATCAGGGTAACGATGTGTGAGTGTTGCAAGTTCAACATTTTCACCCATACCTGGAGATTTAACATCGATTTGAATATCAAGGTGTGCATGTGGTTGTAAACGCATAACGATACGACCTGGAGTTTCACCTTCAAACAATCCAACAGGTGGTGCTTTGAGTTTAATAATAACTTCGACGCACTGATATGGCATTTTCTTGCCACTCATAAAGTAAAAAGGAACTCCCTTCCAACGCCAGTTATCGATATAAAGATCACCAGCGATATAGGTAGGAGTGTCACTGTTAGGATCAACACCCTCTTCAGAACGGTAGGTAGCATATTGTCCAAAAATAGTTTTGTGTCCCAATCTAGTTGCAGAAAGAACTTTTGTTTTCTCTCTACGAATTTCTTTTGCATCCATTCTGCATGGTGCCTCCATAGCAATCAGAGATAAAACCTGAAGCATATGGTTCTGCAACATGTCTCTTACGACACCAGATCCATCATAGTATTGAGATCGACCTTCACAACCAATAGTCTCAGTTGCAAAGATCTGAACCTCTTCTATGTACTCCCGATTCCAAAGTGGTTCCAGAAGAATGTTACCAAACCTTGTAGCAAGAATATTATTAACAGTATCTTTGCCAAGATAATGATCAATGCGATAAACTTGCTTTTCGCGTAAATATCTCCCCACCACAGACTGTAGATGATCAGCAGATTCAAGATCGTGCCCAAAGGGTTTCTCGATAACCACTCGGGAGTGATCTGGGTCATCAAGGAACCCACCCTCTTTAAGATTGATGATAGCATTTTCGTATCTCTCTGGTGGAACAGATAAGAAGTATGTTGTATCAGCACTGTCATCATGAAGATGATTCAGACTTTCTGGATTATCAAGGTCACAAGAAACAAAATCTAACCAATGACAAAAGTCCTCTGGATAATCTCCAAGATGTTCCAACCAAGACTCTTTAGTATGCTCTCTACGAGATGCACCAACAATCAAGAGTTCCTTTGGAAGAAGTTCTTTCTTCCACAACTCATAAAGTGCTGGGATAAGTTTTCTCTTACATAGATCTCCAGTCGCACCGAAGATAACGATGCGTCTAGTGAGCGGTTCCGTTTCCATCATACTTGTCTGTTTCGTAGTAGTTATTTTCACCTTTTCGTATCCCGAAATATATTGTGGATACCACAAAGGGTATTGCAATCCAGAATAAAACATCAGCGAACATGGTGTCCTCCAAACATATACCTCATTCCATTTAGGATTTTGTTTCCGTATTCTCCAAGTCTCCTTGAGTTGAATCTCTCAAAGAGGGCAGCACTAATAACAGGAGTGGGAACACCGAGATCCACAGCACTGTGAAGAGTCCAACGACCCTCACCAGAGTCTGATACTCCTCCATCGAACTTGTCAAGTTTAGGATTATGCCGCAGAACATCAGCGGTAAGATCGAGTAACCAACTACCAACCACAGAACCACGACGCCATAACTCAGCCACTTCAACACAGTTAATATCATACTGATAGTCTGCTGGATTTTCCATTGGAGCAACTTCAGCATCTCCTTCTCTTACATACTTACTACCAAGATCGGCATGTTGAAGAATATTAAATCCCTCTGCATATGCTTGCATAATTCCATATTCTACACCATTGTGAACCATCTTGACAAAATGTCCTGCACCTGGACCACCGCAGTGTAACCATCCATATTCGGCACTAGTTGCGTGAGTGTATGGGTCTGTACGGGTTGCAGCACTAATCCCTGGTGCGAGTGCGCGGAAAATGGGAGCACAGACAGATACTGCGCCACTTGCACCACCAACCATAAGACAGTATCCACGCTCCAAACCGTAAACTCCACCACTAGTACCGCAGTCAATATATTGGATGCCAAGCTTTTCCAACCTTTCTGCTCTCCTGCGAGAATCTTTAAAGTTGCTATTGCCATGATCAATAATAATATCCCCGTCGCCAAGTAATGGTAATAACTCATCGAGTGTGTCCTCTACTAATTCTGCTGGGATAACAAGTTGAAAGATACCTGGACATTTGCCTACCATACCCTCCTGTTCATGTACTACTTGAACAAGGCTTTCCAAAGAATCTGCAGCTGCAGTAATATACCCGTTTGCTGCTGCTTCTTGTGCCTTAGTGATGTTTCTTCTGTATCCATAAACTTCAATTCCTGTTTTGAGCATTCGACGGGACATCCCTTCTCCCATCCTTCCTAATCCGATTAATCCTACTTTCATGGGTTTCTAGGGTCAATGTTTAATTCTTTAAGATAATCAATCCACCATTGTGGATCTTTTTTCAATTTCCAATCTGGGACTGGAAGATCTTCATCAGAATAATACTCACATATGGCATCATTTAAAATCTGTGCGATCTCCATATTCCTCTTCCTCCTCGTCAACGTCTGCATATGCGTCTGCCACATAGGGTCCTCGTTTTCGTAAAAATTCTTGTCCGACATAATCCTTTTCAGCATTGACGGCAGACATCCAAACTGCAAATTTCATTACTATGTAGATAATACCTAATGGAAGAAAACATGCGATTAAAATGATCGATTGATTCATTTAGGTTCTCTGAAATATTCTGGAAATGGGCATCCTTTAAACTCATTTATTTCATTAACTGCTAGAACAAACATGGAAACAAAACCAAGGCAGAAAGCAAAAAGCATTTGAGTAAAATTGTAGTTACCCATGTCAGCAGTAGGGTCAGGTTCATCATCATGAGGATGAAGTTGTTTGGAGATCCTCTCTACTTTCTTTTTATTTTTTTTACTATCTCTATTGAGAAGGTCCTTGGTTTTTTTATTCATGTTAGCAAATTATTGCTATTGCATTATGTAGTTCTTGAGAATGCAATATTTCATCATTCATAATTCTAGCAATATCTTCATCATTTGGGTGTGTATCAAGATACTTTTCATAAGTTTCTGCAGCATGAAGTTCTATTTCATATGACAGATGGTATGCAGAGCGAGGAGCCACCCAATAATAAGCCACATTGATCCAATAGTAGAGGAGTACGAGGTGTCTGGCAACAAAACGATCAATCCAATAACGATTACCACCCCGACTTTCCATGTACTCCAAATGCTCTGTCTCATTAACTGTCTGTCCAAAGTGTTCCTTCATTAAGTATAAGTGCCAGGCACCTCGCAAACCTAAAGATTCACGTAAATGTAACACACTCAAAAATGCAAAATAAGGTGCCCTTGCAATCTCCTCAAGCACCCAAAAACGTTGAAAGTCCCTCCCTCTGTAAAGATAATCGATAATTGAAACTGTGAAATTTAAAAATAGTGAGTTAATTTTTCGCATTTTTTATCACCTCTTCGACCCTTAGACGCATTCTCTCAAGGTCTCTCTTTATATATTTTTGTGAATAACCTTGTTTTTGATGTAATATCATGGTTCCCTGATAAAACATCGTGGCAGCAAATACTAAAAGAAAAACTATTCCGATTACTTCAATGTGATGTGTAGCCATGGGAAAAGTGGTGGTATTACTCCAATAAGTCGAAGAAGACCTTCAGAGAAAAGTGCAAGAACAACCCAACCAACACAGAAACTAATAATTGAAGCATTACGATTGTGTTTTCGTATGGCATCATCAATCATCTCCTGACACTCTTCTTTTGTGATGTAATGAGCAGGTTTGATTTCATCCATCCTGTGACTCATTTTCTAACTTCACCAAGGTTTTCATTCTGTCTTCCCATGTTACTCCACCTTCTTCTCCTTTGCAAGGATTTATGCAGGTTTCATCACCATGATTATTACAGACTAATCCAGCAAGATCCATTTCATTTCCAGTCTTACCGGTGTACCAATAATGCTGTCCGTTTATCCAGGTTGCTTGACATTTTGGACACGTTCTTGTTTCCAATGACAAAAATTGTTGGTCATTAGATGGCATTTTTCTTAGTGTGTAACAGTATGATACTATTTACAGATTTAATTGTTTCTAAATGTTTGTGTTTCTTAACGGAAGAGGTGGGATTTGAACCCACGGAAGACTTGCACCTTCGCTGGTTTTCAAGACCAGTGCCATAAACCACTCGACCACTCTTCCTATTTGACTTCAAAGTCCAGTCTACGAACTTTGCGTCTGCGTCTCTCCTCTTGATAGAGAAGTTCCGATCTAGAGAAATGACTGTCAATCTTATTCTCTACTTTATTGGATACCATTACGACTTTATCTAAGTCAACAGCACCGACTTTATTGTCCACAACTCTCATTTGGTTGGGACAACCACAGAACTGAACTTTACTAGTGCTTGTTAGTTCTGTTCCGCATTCTTTGCATCTTACGGTAATCATGGTTCATGGGCCTCCAGGATGGGGAATGCTTGCTGACGGGATCGAACCGCCGACCGCCTCGGTGTAAACGAGATGCTCTACCTCTGAGCTAAGCAAGCAGATGCAGGTGAACCAACCTGCAGTTTAGGATTTCTCCATGGTCTCTTTCTTGAGTTTAAAATATAATTTATAATACTTATCACACATTTTTCTGAGGACATCTCTATCTTCATCAAAACCAAGTTTCTTAGTGTGCTGATAAGAACCTTCTAACTCTGATATTAGCAGAAGAATTTCTACTGGTTTCATATAGATGAGGAAGGAAAGCGGAGTATCGGAATCGAACCGACGACATCTAACTTGGAAGGATAGCGTTCTACCGCTGAACTAACTCCGCATCGGGTCTTACATGAGAGAGGAGGTGGTGGTGGTGGTCTCTCCCAATGCCCAGCGACTCAGATAGGATTTGAACCTATGACCGACTGCTTAGAAGGCAGTTGCTCTATCCAGCTGAGCTACTGAGTCATGTGGTGGTTCCTATCGCCGCTAACCCTGAACCACCAAGGGGATTACCGCAGTTGATTATGGTCTTTCGATACCGTCTGAGTAATCAACAAAGTCATCATACTGCTCTCTAGAAATTTCGTCAAGTGATACAACCTCTAAATCTTCTTCAGGATCGAACCACTCGTCAAACTCATCCATGATTGCCATTTGATCATAAATCCTTTCTACACCTTTACCATTGTACTCTTGAACTTTGTCAATTGCCCATTGTCGAATGTTGGCAACTAGTTCTTCAGTTTCCATCATAGTAATCTTTTCGGAAGTATCTGCTGAGGATGTTACTATTGTAGTAGGCAGGTCCTCCTGTGTCAAGGGATTCGGTGAGGACTCCGTGGATGAAGAGTTGTCTTGTCTCTTCAAAGTTTGTTTTGCCAGCTGTTTTATGAAGGCTGAGGATAGTCCTACTAAAATTATGTTTGCCGATTCTTTCAATATCTTCCCTAAGTTCTGGACAAGACCCATAATACTTTTTCCAATCAGATTCTTTTTTTACTCGACGTTTTTTTCCTGGAGGTTTTCGATGACTCCAAAAATACTTTCGCCCAATGTACTGTCGTTGGTTTGTGAGATTGGTAATGTTATACACAAAACCATAAAAGTCGTGAATATCGTCACTAGTAAAAGATCTCTCACCGTATCTCCATGGATTTTCATAATCGATATTCATCAATTGTGTCCAGCACCATATTGAGATATTTATGTGCTAGGTTTCGGGATTCTTCACTATATTGATGTTCCTCCCAAAAGAGTTCATTCTTTATTTTGAGAACTCTTGTTTTGAATTCAATTACAGAAATTTCATTTCTTGGCATTAGGGGGATGCGTCTCCCCCTATTTAAGCAAAAATCAGAGTTGAAAACCACTGAATGTGTCTTTTTTCACATCTTGCTTAATACCACCAACCACATAAGACTCAACTTCGGTCTCTTGTGGTGCCACCTGAAGACCCTTAGAAGAGATCCAGTGCTGCGTCCAAGGCAGTGGATTATTCTTGGCAGCAATGTCATATTGTGGTTTGAGTCCGATTGCTTTCAGACGACGATTAGCAATCCACTCAACATACTGCTGAAGAAGTTTATCATTCAAACCGATCATGGATCCGTCTTTGAACAGATAATCTGCCCATCTTTTCTCTTCATTGACAGCATTATCAAATGCTTTGTAGGTCCACTCCTCTTCTTCTTTCATGATTCTTGCCATTTCAGGATCATCACCTTGCTTCCACCTGTTCAGAATGTTCTGAGTAATTGCAAGGTGTTGATTCTCATCCCGTGCAATGAGGGAGATGATTTTAGCAGAACCTTCCATAAGTTTGAGTTCACCGAAGGCAAAACTGCAAGCAAAAGATACGTAGAACCGAATACCTTCAAGGATATTTACGTTTGCTACTGCTTTATAAAGTTTTCTCTTTAATTCATAACGATCAAGTTGACCAGCATAGTGACCTTCTGTAGCAAGTTCCCACATGGTGCTGTTATCATATTGATGAGCACTGCCGATGAAGTCATCATATGCTGCTGTAACACTGCTTGCACGTTCCAGAATGCGATCATCAGTTACGATCTTGTCAAAGACCTCTGAGGGGTCACTGTAGACGTTCTTGATGATGTAGGTATAGGAACGACTATGGATCATTTCCATGAACCCCCAGACCTCCATACATGCCTCTAGTTCAGGTAGGCTGCAGTAAGGAATAAAAGCCATCCCAGGACCACGCCCTTGAATGGAGTCAAGCATAATCTGATACTTGAGGTTAGAGGTATAGATATGCTTTTGTTCTGGACGAAGTGTTTGATAATCCCCACGATCTTTCTGTAATGAGACTTCTTCTGGTCTCCAGAAATAACCCAACTGTTGCGTAGTGAGTTTATCGAAGACTGGATACTTGTACGAGTCGTATCTCTGTATTCCCAGAGGTTTACCGAAGAACATCGGTTGCTTTTTAGTATTTACTTGTTCAGTGTTAAAGACCGTCATGCCCTTAACTTTAGTCATATTGTTGTCCTCTACGGATGAAATCTTAAACTGCACAGGATTCACACTCTCCCTCCTCGGCTTGTTCTAGTTCGTTTAACAGGTTATCTAAATTTGGTTTTTCTTCTACTACCTCATCATTCTTCATGTCATGAGTGTTTTGGTAGTAGGAGGTTTTCCAACCGTACTTATATGTAGTCAAAAAGTCTTGTGCCATGGTGGACACTGGGACTTCGTTATCGGGATACTGTTCAGGATTGTAACTCCAGTTACCAGAAATTGCTTGGTCAAAGAATTTTTGCATCACAGCAACAACATTAATATAACCGCGATTGGACTCCATATCCCAAAGAAGAGTGTAATTGTTTTTAAGAGATCCATATTGAGGGACAATCTGTTTGAGTGGTCCTTTTTTGCTCTTCTTAATGGACAGGTAGTCTCTAGGTGGCTCGATTCCATTTGTTGCGTTTGACACAACGGAACTGCTCTCCGAAGGCATCTGTGCGGACAGTGTGCTGTGTCGGAGTCCGTGTTCCAAGATAGACTGTCTAAGACCCTCCCAATCATGCTCATACTTGATACTGCTGATCTCATCTACATCCTTCTTATATGTATCGATTGGAAGGATACCATCACCATACTTAGTGCGACCGAAATCATGGCACCAACCTTTCTCTTTGGCAAGTTCATTAGAGGACTTGAGAAGGTAGAATTGAAATGCCTCTGTCAGTCCATGAACTGCATCCCATGCCTCTTGTGAATCATAATTAAACCCAAGTTTAGCAAGATAGTGTGCCAGACCAATAAAACCGATTCCAAGGGATCTCCGTGCCTTTGTAGCACGTTCTGCTGCTACCACAGGATACTCTTGATAGTCAATCAATTCCTCCAGACCACGAACAGAAAGATCGCAGAGGTTTTCTAGTTCTTTATCAGACTGAACTTTTCCAACGTTAATAGCAGAAAGGATACACAGAGCAATCTCACCAAACTCATCGTCAATATGATTAATAGGATCTGTAGGCAGAGTGATTTCCTGACACAAGTTACTCATGTTCACCTTGTCTTTGAACGATGAGTGAGAGTTGCAGTGGTCAATATTCATGATATACAGACGACCAGTCTCTGCTCTCTCCTTCAAAAGATCGAGGATTAATTTCTGTGCCCCGATAGTTTTTCTTGGAATAGACTCATCTCGTTCAAAACCCACATATAAGTCATCGAACCTATCAGTACCAAAGGAATCATACAGACCTGGTACGTCATGCGGTGAGAATAAGCTAATTTCTCCATCCGTAATGAAACGTTCGTAGAAAAGTTTTGAAATTTGGATTGAATAGTCAAGTTTGCGAACCCTATTGTCTTCTGTGCCTTTGTTATTCTTCAGAACGATAATGTCTTCTATTTCTTGATGCCAGATTGGAAAGTGGACAGTCGCTGACCCACCTCGGATACCGTTTTGTGTGCAGCATCGCACAGTTGATTCAAACTTTTTGAGGAAGGGGACCACACCTGTGTGTTGAACCTCTCCGCCTCGGATCTTACTGTTGATGCCACGGATTCTACCCGCGTTGATACCGATTCCCGCTCTTTGTGCAACATATTTGCCAATTGCCATATCAGAGCTAAAGATACTATCGAGGGTGTCATCAACATCAACAAGAACACAGCTAGCAAATTGTCGAAGTGGAGTTCGCACTCCCGCCATGATAGGTGTGGGAATGTTGAGTCGGTGCCTGGAGATTGCGTCATAGTACCTCTTTACGTATGACATGCGAGTACCTTTTGGATACTCGGCAAAGATCGTCAGGGCAATCATGATATACATGAACTGTGGAGTCTCATAGACCCCTCCACAACTTCTGTCCTGTACTAGATATTTATCTACAACCTGTCTTAAACCAGCATAGGTAAAGTCAAAATCCCGACCATGATCAATCATGGAATTTGCCTTATCAATTTCCTCCTTTGAATACTTGAGGAAAATATCCTTATCATAAACTTCCTTAGCAGTGCAGTCCATGATGTGTGCCTCTAAGTGAGGAAGTTCTCTTATCCTGCCATATAGACTCTTGCGAAGACTAAACAAAAGAAGACGTGCTGCCACGAACTGATAGTTAGGATGCTCCAGATCAATCAGATCGGAAGCAGAACGAATCAGAATTTCTTGAATTTCTGCAGTGGTAATTCCATCATAAAATTGAATACCGGACTGGATCTCAACTTGACTTGCAGAGACCCCTGCAAGACCCTTTGTTGCCTCTTCAACCATCAAATGCATCTTTTCTAGGTCAAGAGGTTCAATTCTTCCGTCTCTCTTTTTAACCTTGGTGCCGTTCGTCATATCTTCTTCCAGGTGGTAAATTTAAGTTTTGCTTCTAGTCCAGAGTATGTGTTTGATTCTATCATAGACTGCACATCCAGTCCATTCATTACCATATCATTTATATCTTTGTCATCTATGCCATTTGGCCATATGACTACCGACTGACCAGAATCGATTGTTTTGGATATTCGATTTGTGATTTCTCTGTTACGAGGTTCATTATCATAAATCCACACAGGATTGATAATCCCCCAACGACTGATATCAGCATCAGCTCCGCACATAGCAATCGCATTGCGAATGAACGTTGAGTCGAAAGGTCCTTCTGTAACATAGACTGGAGCATCTCTTCTGATGTTATCCAATCCGTAGATTTTTGGTGCGTCATCGTCAAGCATCACGGTAATGTATTTAACAGGGCTAGGATTTATAGATCTTCCCTGAAGTCCGATTAAGTTCTTTTCATAATAAAGTGGAATAATTATGCGTTCTTCATCATGCTTGGTATCATCAAAGGTTGGTTTGAGACTATTTACGAACTTCTTAAAATTCTCAGCATAATAAAAATCATCAGGATTGAGTTTCCGTGCGGTTAGATATCCAGAAGATTTAGGATGTTCAGATGCTTTAGGAAGTTTCAGTTTCTTCTTAAACTTTGGTGCCTCAAACTTAAAGATAGGTTCTTCTACTACTGTTGATCGACCAGTTTTACCCTCTTTAAATCTTTCAAACACATATTGTTTGTGAAGAATGGGATCTTGCTGTTTTAAGAAACTACTAAACGTCATCGAAGCACCACAGTTGTGACACTTATAGTTAACATCTGCTTTTACTGAGTAAAGGTAACCTCTAGTCTTTGACTTATTCTTATGCGAGTCTCCACAGATTGGACACCGAAAGTTGTATAGATTTGATTTTACTCTTTTAAACTTTTGTAGTTTTGCGGAAAGAAGATTAATAAATTTTGAATCAACGTGATTCATTAACAGACGCTACCACTGGTCGCACTATAGCACTTTCTGCCGACGAAAGCAATGGTCTTATCATCTTGACAGCTTGTGGATTAGTAATTATCAGTACTGCTCCCAGTGCTCCGATGCCAATCCAAAGTTTCCGTTCCAATAATGATAATCGTTGAGTAACGTTGTCATGATCGCTGTCCATTTTATCACGGAGTTTGTCGATCTTATCAAACAATATTTCGTCGATTTCTTCCTGCTTCGTAATTCTCTGCTCATGGACGGCTAACATCCTAGACACATTATTATTTACCTCTGCAATTTTTTCTATAGCAGAGTCTAACCTTGTGACAAGTGTCTCAAAGTTTTGTAATCTTGTTTCTAACACTGCAACCTTAACTTCTTCTTCCATCGTCGGGTTTCCACATTTTTCTTAGACCCTTTTGATAGATATATCTTTTTTTCTTTTTAACCGGAGGGTCATCCCCTGCCTCAACAGTGCCAGCAATCTTTCCACCACCAACATTATTTGTTGGTTGTTCATGCAAGTTAGAACGAATAATGTCTAATATTTTATCAATTGCTTTGTTTTGCATTGTAGATTTTGTAAAGTTCAGTCAAACATAACATATCTACTTGAATATCATGAATATCAGAATGTGGATATTCAGGAAATCTGCCAAGAAAAACAATAAAGCTTTTCATGGCAGACCATAGTTCTCTTTCGATTTTGAAAAACAACATTGGAGTTGTTGCTTCACCAAAAATGTTATAAAGAATAATAAAGTGATTTAAAAGAAGATGGGTCTTAAGTTGACCCGAATTCTTATATCGTTTCAATAGTCTTTTGATGTATTTAAAATGATTTAAATCCCTATCAAAATCTTCTTTTGTTACTGCTTGAGGGTTTTCATAGTGTTTAATAGCAAACAGAAGGAAGTTATCCTCATTCAACTCATTAAATATCATACTACATTATCAGTTGAAAGGATCACCATCGTAGATTGGAGTATTACCAGTCTGAATACCAGACATCGCAACGAGGATCTCTTTCTTAACTCTCAAGTTACCATCTTGATCCTTGTACGTTGTAACACCAACCCAACCAGCACCAGTTTCAAACTGAGTTGTTGCAGAAGCCTGAACTCCAGCAGTGGAGACACCAACAACATTGGATTCTTTACCACCAAGAGTTTCAGCACCATTGACGGTCACTGGAGTGCCAGATCTAGCACCATACTCAATATCAACGTTAGCTCCAGCAGCAACTGCTACACCAAGTGGCAAATCAAGGATAAGTCTCTTTTCATTTGCAAATACCCCTTTTCTGATAGTTCCGATACCAATTCTATCTGAACTGTGAACGAAGGTATCACCCACTGTGATCAGACTAACGTCGTGTCCGTGAGATTCTCTTACACTAACTGTGTCTGTTCCTGCTGCTGATCCACCTGCGAAAACGTGACGATATGTGAGTGTAGTTACATCAAGTCCTGGTGCATTGATAAAGATCGTGCTGACTCCAGGTGAACCAGCTGTAGAAGTTGCAGAGTGAATTTTATGTCCTTGAATTAGATGACCAGCTTCCTTACCAACGAATACAGTGTCTGCGTCTGCAACAGCACCAACGTTGTTACCACCAGCATCACCAGTAATGGTGATAATTGTTGTTCCGATACCAATTCTAGCAGAAGTTTCGGTAGTTAATTTTAATCTATCAGGATCATCAAATCTACCAGAACTTTGGTTTTGTGCAGCATCTGTTGAACACCATTTTGGTAATGTTGTAATTTGGAATTGAGATGCAGTAATTTCTTGTCCTGACAATCCTGCCGTAGAATTAAGAGTCAGATGTGTTGTACTTGCAATACCAACAATAACAGCCTCACCATGATAATTCTCTGCACCACCAAATGGTGATCCAAAACGGATGACATCACCAACCTGTGCCTCAGTGTGTCCAGCACCAGTGGCGTCTCCAGCACCGAAGGTAGTTCCAGTTCCAGTTACAGTTCGATTGGCATAGTTAACTGATACAGTACCTGTAGAATTCAGGTTATCATTATTTCCCCAGAGTGCCATGTTTCTCTCTCGTTTAATTTATTTGCTATAAGATATTTATAAAAAAGGAGACCTTATCATCTGGTCTCCTTAAAATCAAACTGCTGTTTCTGGAAGCACTTCTTCTCTAGTAGTAAGTGCTTTTTTCACAACCTCTAAAAGTTTATCATCCATATCTGTCTTTGTTGACTTAACTGCCTTAGCAAGAATATGTAGACAAATTTCAATTAACTTTTCACCAAGTTTTTCATCATCAGGAAGTTTGGCAATAACAGCATCAACAATATTTGCTGCGAGTGGAAGAAGAAATGATAACATAATGACCTCTTGTATATAATCTATATATCGTCACTCTTTGTTAGAGACGTATCTTCCTAACTTTTTATCATAACGTCTCACTTCACCAGGACGAAGACGATCTTTTGCCTCCTTTGCTTTGCCATAAAACTTTCCAAACTTCATCTTTCGGTCTGCCTTAGCAAACTGTTTCTTCTCTTTGTCATATCTATCATACTTAGTTTCTTCAGAGACTTTTTTCTTGCCCTGGCAATGTGCCCTTTGAGAAAATCCTTTTGGATTATTACAGTCAATTGATTTTTTATACTTATCAGACCAACCCTCATTCATTTTTTTGGTCTTCTTTTTCATTGTGTTGATATATTTTCTATAGACTGCTGCTTCTGATGTCTTACCCATTTCTCTTGCTCTCTGTTCCATGGCAACTGCTGCCTGGATTTTGTGAGCATGTGATCTAGATGAATTGCGAATCTTAGTAATAGATGCTTTGGCAGTTGCAACATCCTTGAATCCTAGACCATGAATAGTTCCCTTGGGATTCTCATCAGTATAAAGATCAGAGTGCTTTTTAGAGTTTGCTGGTTGACCTTTCTTCCTAGGGATACGGGGATTTGATTCTTCGTTTACATCACCAGATGCATCTTTCTTGTGAAGTCTACTATAGAGATGCTTATGAAGAGGTTTTGCCTTCTTCATGATCTTATCTCTCTGAGAAAAATCTGCTGCTTCTTTTGCAACTTTCTTCTCAGGAAGTTTCTTATGCTTGGTTGATGCAAAGTCTTTCACATCACTCTTTTTCATGTCAGCAGCTGCTTTTGCAGTCTCAGGAGTAGTCGGTGCCATCTCACCTTTTTGGATGGCACGAACTATTCCAAAGAACCTTTGCTGCTTTTTAGATACGGCAGGCATCAGTCACCTCTATAACGGGAACCAGGACGAGGACCAGTAGCATCGGCCATCTTCTGAGCATCAGTTCTGGTGTCCTTGGGTGCATTCTTTACCATTTGTTTAATCTGAGCGGCACGTTGCTTCATACGATCACCAGGTTGATATGGTTTTCTCTTTGCGTTTGCCTCGCGAGAGATTCTCATCTGGTCATCTATGCTCAGTTCCTTTGCCTCACCCATTGCCTTGACAGGTTCTGCTTTTGTCTTATCAAGTTGCTGCTTTCTCTTCATGGCAATCATCTTATCAAGAGTTGCCTTCTTTTTCTGCATCTGAATTTCTTGAGGAGACATTTCCTCACCCATATGGTCAGCAGCCTTGTAACGCTTGTCACCTGCCTTCATTTTCTGATAAGCAGGAGTATTTGCCTTCTTATCAGCATTGGTGACTAACATACGGGGGTCTGTAGGTGCTGGTTTCTTAGTGCCACCATAGACTGCTTCATCCATTTTACGTGCTACATTTCTAGCACCTCTGGATACTGCTCTTGCTGCTTTACCAATACCTCTCTTGAGTTTAGCACCAATTCTGCTGAGCATTCCTGGTCCTTTCTTCTTAGGAGTTGATGATGTTTCTGAATCTGAAGATCCAGTTTGTGTTGACTGATATCCTTTCTTAGCAGCACTACCCATATCTTTAGCAAGATTTTTAGTGTGTCCTACTGCTTTACCAGCAACTTCAGCACCTTTGACTGCTGCTTTTCTTGCCATCTTGGCACCCTTCTTAACAGCAGACTTTACTCTGTCCATGACAGATGCTCTAGCAGGACGACTCATCATACGTTTGCGTGCTTCTGCACCAGCATCTTGCTCCAGAAGAATACTGATTGATAGATCAATTGATTCACAGAGATTTTGCTGAAGAACTTCAAGGTCCTCATCTTTCTTTACTGCTTCAGCAAAGAACTCTTCTACAACTTGATCAATCATTTTATCAGAGATGAATCTCAGTTCTTCATCAGTGATCTCTTCAAGGATATCAAAGATTTCAACTGCTTCGATTAGTTCACCACCAATCTCTTCTACAGATTCACCCATTTTAGGATTAATCTTGATGGTATTCTTTACTTTCTTTTCCTTGATAGGTTTTTCATCCATACTGTCTGTCATGACTTCAGGGATGTATTCCTCTTTCTTATACTCAGGATGATCATCCATCTTCATACCACGTTTCTTTTCAAGACGTGCCTTTCTTTCAGCAGTTCCTTTCTCAGGATCCATGTCACGAACACCTTCGGACATCTTACTCTTGATTGCCTTACCGATTGCCTTACGACGCTTCATCAAGTATGAGTCGGTGCTATCTTTTTTACCATCATTATTGACATCACCATCTTCCTTACCGACAGGATCAAGTCCTTCCTTCTGAGTTTTCTTACCAACAAACTTATCAAATTCTGCTTGCTGCCTCTTCTTACGCTCAGCAGAAGAAATACCATAGTCATGACCAAAGTCTTGACCAGTTGAGGAGGTGCCCATTTTCTTTCTTTGTGCGGCAAGACGTTTCTCTCTTCTTGCTTGCATTGCTGCTAAAGAATCTGCCTCGGTAACCTCAACTTCCTCAGAGGACATACTACCTGTTGGACCATCTCCAAAATGTGGGTTGCTCATAGAACCCATTTTCTTCATATCTTTACGTGCCTTTTCATTATTTTTCTGACGTTTCTTCATATCAGTCTCAAGATATGAGTCATCCTTCTTCTCTGCAATCTGTTCTTTATAGACCTTAGAGAGATCTTTCAAATGAATTCCAGACATGGTGATACAACTACTTCTTTTTCTTATACTTATTTATTAAATTCTTTATACCAGCAGTTCCCGTTAGTCTCATTACATACTCACGATGAGCATCAGTTCCTACAAGTCTTTGATCAGAGGGTACACCAGATGGACCTGGATAGTTTTGCACTGCCTCCATTACATCCCGAATCCAAGACTTAAACATATAGTCTTCCTTAGTTACACAGATAAGATGATTAGTTCCACGACGAACAATCTTACCAATCAAACCAGTATGAAGACTTTCTACTATATCACCAATATTGAAAATGTTTCCTGAGACATAATTATCTCTCAAACCTTTAGGATCACACTTAGGAGCAATCTCCCACATTTCTTTAACTTCTTTCTTTGCTTTAACTTTCATACCAGAACGGACTGCATCAAACAGTGCCTGAGTATCACCGTCATTTAGATCTTTAGGAGTTCCACGACGGAAAGCATCAAAGTCTCCATCAACAACTGCCTTTCTCATCTTGGATGCTGACATTCCCTCAACACCTTCAGCATCTGCATCTCTTACACCTGCAGAGATAACACGGATGTTTTCAAAATCATAAAGATCACCATTATACTTGGTTGCTAGGTTCTCAAACTCTGCTTGACGATCCGATCCTACAATAATATTAACATCTTTATATCCACCCTCGGATGCTGTAGTAAGAACATTGAAAATAGATCTCATCTCATCATCATTAATAATATTCTCTGAATAATCGGGGAACATCTTTTTCATAAATGAAATCTTCATATCAGGATCCAGTGGATTTTTCTTAGGATCCTGCGAACGTGAAGGATATATTTTAAGATCTCCACCTTGTGATGCTTTCTTTGCAGCAGATAGAAGTTTACCGTGACCTACGGTTGGAGGATTGAAACGTCCAAATGCAACAGTCAGAACTTCTGAAGTTTCTGCACCAGTCTCCTCTCCCTCACCTGCTTTTGTTGCTGCAGTACCAGTCTCTTTAGGTGCAGTCTTCTTAGGTTCTTCCTTAGGTTCTGGTTTTGCTGCTCTTGGTCTTGCAGTTGGTTCATCTTCTGCTTTCTTTTTCTTTTTATCAACAAACTTTAACTTACCATCTTCCGTAGTCGCAACAAACTTTCCACGGGAGTCTAACCAACCACCGTGACCGTCACTTACGAGGTTCAGTTTTTTCGCCTGCATTGATGCTTGCGACTGCGCCTCTGTCAGAAACTGAAAGAAACTTTTCATCTATATTGATAATCCTTATACATTATTTAGCAATTCCATTAAACTTAACTGCTAGATTGATATATTGTCCCAGTTTATGACTGATTCCAGTTTTGTTTGTTCTAATTGAAAAGTTCAAAGTTGTAGTATGAGTTCTACAAGTCAAATCAATATGCCAATTTTGCTTTGAAGTCTTCGATGGATATGCATGAATACCATTTGTTTTCTTTGAAGTCTGAACACAATCTTTAATCACATTTTCATCGTCAATAATCTTAGTTGTTTTACCTGCTGCTTTTAAAACAATCAAAGGAACTCCTTCTTGCTCTGCTGCGACTTCACGAAGTAACCAATTCTTTGCTTTGGCAGGATTATTATTCATCATATCGCATATGTACTTTCTCACAAACTCCAACTGGGCGTCATATAACATTTCATATTGTTGTATATTCTTTTTCTCAAAAGCACCAATAACTTTTGTCATCGCTTGCTTTCCATAAGTATTTTGTGGAGTGATACCAGGAATTCCTTTATAGAAAGTTTCATAAGATTCTTTTTCAAGTTTTGCATAATCACTCAACTTTCCAAAAGAAGTAAAGATAGGTCTAACATAACTATTAAACTGTGGTTCAGCAGTTTTAGCTCCACCTGCCTTCAAAGATATTCCTAATATATTTCCGTCATCAAAAACAGCAAAAATATCTCCCTTGTGATTGGGAGCAACTCCATCTGGTTTTAAGTTATTGCGATACCCCCAAACAACCTTACTAATTTTTTTTCGTTTGTTCTCACCAATCAACCACTCTGTGATTGCTTGAGCGTTTATGGTTTTCTCTTCAAATTTGGAAGAGGTTGGTGCTTTATCTAGAAATGGTTTACCAGCTTCATAAGCACTTTTATTTTTGTACGCACCTAGTTGCTGTTTATTTGACTCTACCAGTTTGTTATAAAAAACAGCTGGGTCAAGATTTGTATTGATGCCTGTTTCAAAAGCAATCGCCGGAAACAATTCAGTTATGGTTGAATTAAGGGTGGTTTCTTGCATCCCACCCCGAGTATTTTTAAATACAATATTTAATTTTTTTCCAAACCCATCAACGTGTGTTAAATCTGTTGATGACTTTGACTTTACATATTTTCTGCTACAACGAAGTCCAGAAACTCTCTCAATTTCCATCTCCAAAGACTCTTGAGTTTCAAGTCTATCTTCATCACACTGAATGTAGATATATGATCCCTCAGTTCTTTTATCATCAACTGACATACCTAGATCATAAAGATTGTCGTTGATAACAGTAACTACTTTAGTATAAAGATCCGTATCAAGAAGACTTTTCGCCATTACCTTTTTTAGATATTTATGGAGTTAAGCGGACTCGAACCGCTGACATCCTGCTTGCAAAGCAGGTGCTCTACCAACTGAGCTATAACCCCGAAAACCCCGAAGGGTCAATGATCGTGATCTTCAGGAAGATTTGCTTCGATCTGTTCATCCAATTGTCGAATGAAGTCACGGATAATTAAAGTTCTCTGTGAAGGAAATTCGTAACTATCTTGTTTGGTATGTAGAAACAAATATGCTCGAACAAGTGCAGCATCGTGGATATTCAGTTTTAAATCAATGTCAATATTGCAACTCACAGGTCCTCCTCCTTTTGTTTAATGTCAAACTCTCTTTCAATTTCTTTATCTAACTGGTTAGATATTTCTCTGATTTTTAGAATGGCACTATCAGAGAAGAACTCAGGGTGATAAAATGTGTACATAAAAAGAGTATGACGCAGAAGAACTGCATTATTCATACTCATCTCAAGATTGATCACAAATCTCCCTCCTTACGATTTTCAGATTTATGAACATCAAACTCACCACCAGGATAACGTGCCTTGAGTTTGTCCACATTCATTTCTAGCACCTCATCAAAGGATGTGTCAAGTGCCATACATGCCTGTGCCAGATACCAGCAGATATCACCCAATTCACGTTTCATATGAAAAACATTATCTTCGTTATATGGTTTGCCCTGGAAGAGAATTTTTTTCACAACTTCAGTAAACTCACCAGACTCTGCGGTAAGACCAAGAGCAGCAGTAAGCAACTGAGATGTATTAGTTCCAGTTACTTCAAGTTCTGCAAGACGAGATCCCATGGCACCATAGTCAAGACTAGGTTCACTAGTAACTCCTTTTACAAATTCAACGTACTTTTCGGTGTCTACAGTCATTTTAAATCAATAGGTTTAGAATTAGATGGAGGGAGGTTTTGTTGAGTTGGTAGTTTCACACCACCAACTTCAATATACTCTACTTCTTTCCAGCTACCACCAACACCACCGTCCATATTGACTACGATGTCTTTAGTTGGTAGTTGCTTACTGTTAGAAACATCAATGATGTCACCAGGCAAAGGATTGAACGTAAAGTAATGTCCATCCCAGTATTTGTTTCTCGTACTCATGAGATTGACTGCATCTCTTTCGATACCGCAGTCAGCAATCTTTTTACCGTCTGGATCGAAGACAGAGTAGTATCCGTTCAAAACTTAAATCCCTCAAATGATTTCTTTGGTTTTGCTTCCTCGTAATTATACTCCTCTTCCTTGCCACTGTCAATAATATCATCTTGTGCTGATTGCTCACAATCATACAGACGCATCTTAGCACGGTCGATACCAACCACAAACCTCTTAGAAATGGTTGGATCATTATATCGATTCTTCAACTGCTTCACCATAATTTGTCCAAGCCCCTCAAGGTCTTCAGTTGAAATAAGGGCAAACATAAGATCAGCAGTAGCAGGGAGACCAAAGGACTCAGAAGTATCAGTAAGCTCAACATCAGAGCTCCCATAACCAGAACGAGTGGTTTGAGTAGCAGAGACGATTGGAACGTTTGCTTCGCAAGCGAGTCCTCGAAGTTCTTCAGCAATTGCTTTGACAACTGTATATGAATTGACATTACTGCCTGCGCGATACCTTTCGGAAGCACATATATTAAGGTAATCAACGAAAATAATATCAGGTCTAAATGACTTCTTAAGTGCAAGTTCATTAAGAAGTGACCTAAAGTGTCCTGCATGTGCAGATGCCGTTGGATACTCTTTAATAATTAGCGACCCTTGAGTTCTGTTTGCAAGTTTTGTCACCTTATCCTCAAACATCAATTTAGGAAGTTCTGTTATCTCTTGAATAGGTACATTGAGTAGGTTAGCATCAATTCGCTCTGCAATTTTCTCTTCAGCCATTTCAAGCGTGATGTATAATACGTTCTTCCCTCCCAAGAGTGCGGAAGACGCAACATGGCACATAAACAAACTCTTGCCGACACCAGTGCCAGCGAGAGCAATGTTAAGCGTTTTATTCGGGAGACCACCTTTCGTAATTTTGTTGAAATACTCAAGGTCGAACGGGATGAGGTCTTCTTTTTTGTGATATGCTTCGTATCTTTCTTCATAATCAATCAGGTAGTCGTGACCGATATGTGTGTCAAATGAAACTGCTAGAGCATTTGATAAAATGCTAGGTATAGCACCCCTATCTTTTTCTTTACTATCTCCATCTGCAAGAGCAATGGATTCCATGAGTGCCAAATAGATAGCACGATCTCTACACCACTTCTCCGTGGTATCACATAACCAATCGAAGTCAGTAGGAACTTCCTCAAGATAACTAATCAACTTAGTGATTTCTTGAAAGGTAGTGTCATTAATATCTTGTCGTTTCTCTACTTCAATACAGAGTACTTCTTTAGTTGCTGGTTGATTGTATTCATGAACAAACTTCTCAATCTCTTCATACACAATCCTCTGGTTTGAATCCTCATAATAATCTGCTTTAATAAAAGGAACAACCTTACGAAGATACTCCTCATTGTATAGTAGATTTCTTAGGATTAGAATTTCAACTTTGTCCATGAGGGATATCAAATACAAATGTGATGCGTGTCTCGTCACCGATGTTAACGGTTCCGTGAGGTAGTTTGTTGTTGAACCATAAAAGAGTTCCTGGTTCAACGATGACAGTTTCTTTGCCGCAGAAATATTGATACCTTCCAAGTATGGAAAGGTGATACCTGTTTCTACTCAGATAATATGTACCCTCGTCAATATGTGCTCCTACAATCTCATCTATAGGAAGTGAAAGAAAACCGCATCGGTGAATGTCTGCATTCTTAAATTGCTTGCGTATGATCTTTCGGATCTCACTGTGATGTGCGTAGGCAGGGGTTTTGATGTTGATCTCAGAGTCTCCCACAAAGTCATCTTTGTGTTTGACACCACCTATTATAAGCTGAAGAGCACTGACTGGCAAGTCATCAAATCCTCTATCAACTAAGGATTGAGATCCTTCCAGAGATTTCTGGTGATCCCAATCCTGTGGATATTTCTTTAGTTGTTCAATTACTTTCTTGACGTTGATCTTCGTCTTCAGAATCTTGATGTTCTGGCCGCAACCACCATCCATCGTGGGGATCATCGTTGATGTGTTCATACTTTTCAGGATCCATAACTAAACTCCTCCTTTGCAATTTCATCCAGTTTCTCCATCACTTCAGGAGTGAAGTATGCTTCTGGATCTTTGTAGATTGCTTTGGCATAGACTTTCTTGCCGTCTATCTCATAACGACCTGCCACATTTTTCCACAGACCTCCCAATTCACCCAACTCAAGAAGACCAAAATATCTATCGAGACCACGGTCATCGTAATAAAGACGTATCGTAACATCTTTGTTCTCCTTGCTCAGACGCGACTTTGCTGTCTTAGCTTTAATAAGATTTCCAATGACTTCTGTTCCATCCTTTTCTTTCTTTTTGCTGAGATAAATGATCGTAGACGCAGCATATTTGAGACCGCTGCCTCCGCCCATTTCTTTGGTGGGAACGTAGGATCCAATGACATCATAGGTATGATTGGTGACGATTAGAGGAATGTTTGCTTGTCCTAGTTTCAGTGTTAGCATTCTGAATGCACCTTTGACCAGTTGAGATTTGGTCATGTCACGAACTTGTTTGTCGTTCAGTGCATCAGTGATCTCCTTTTCTGTAGACAGCATACCCAAGGAGTCTAGCACAAACATACAGGGTTTGCGTTCGTCTTCTGGTTTCTTAAGGTATATATCAACTGCCTTTAGTGCTTTGGTCCTAAACTCTTCAATTGTAACGACATTGATAACAACCAGACGATCTAGGTCGATCCCACGACTTGCGATAAGAGATTTGTTAACAGCGGCTTCAGTGTCAAAATATAAACAATAACCGTCAGGGTTAGCATCAAGGAAGTTCTTGACGACAGCAAGACTGAAAAAAGTTTTTCCAGTGCTAGACTCACCAGCAATGGCAGTAATCTTATTCCCAGATACACCACCAAAAATAGACCCTGACACAAGTCCGTTAAAAATGTACGAACCTGTGTCAACAAAGTTTTCAGTTTCGTCAATGTCTCTTGCGACTTTTGTGAAGTCATCTCCAATCTCTTTTACAATTTCTTTTAAAAAATCCATTAAATTACAAATCCAAATTCTTCACGGGCAGTTTTCTTATATGGACCACCAGGATTGGCGTCACGAATCTCTTTGATCTTATTCAGTTTCTGATAAAGTGCTGCATCACCACCCAATCGTAATGCACTGACAATAGTAGCAAGTTCTTTATCGTTAATAGGGAGGTCCATTAGGAGAAAAATAGTTCTAGGTTTACAGTTTTTTCGACATTCCAACCGATAGCATCGAGGATTGCCTTTAGTGGTTCGACAAAGGACTTTTCAAATTGTAGGTCATAGTCAACGTACTTGTCAAGATTAAGTTCCCGTGGAAAGTCCTGGATAAAAGAGATAATATTCTCATGAATGATATTTGGTTTCTTCAAATAACAAAATTTAATCTTTTCACCATTTTGAATTAGAGAATACTTATTAGTAAGTTTTTTCTCTTTGATGTAGTGATTGAATAACAGTGCTCCACGAATGTGAATAGGAGTTCCTTTAACATAGATTTCAGAAGAACCTTTATACTTCACAACATCAGAAGCAGAACGAGGGAATGACACCTGTTCTGGTGGAAGTTTCTTAAACTCCTCACGACTCTTATCAATAAACGCAATCATATCATCCTCAGTTCCAGTCATGAGAATCTGAAACGCATCCTTGAGCATCTTGCGACAGGGTGCTGGAGTTGATGATTTTACAGACTCAATACCCATGACTTTGAGTTTAGGTTCAGCATAAGCAACACCTTCACTATTCCACACATTTAAGATATATCTTTTCTTTGCAGTCCAGATACCACGATCAGCAATATTCTCACGTTTCATTTGCATTTTTTGGTCGTATGCTGAGACATACGTCGCCAAGTTCTGATAACACGTATCGATGTACGGTTCCAGTTTGTCTTGGCAGATCTTATCAAGTAATTCCACAACTGCAGTTTTATCACTAGACTTGTGACCAAGAAATTTATCAACAATAGGTCCAAGATTAAGATAAATTGAATCTGTGTCAGATGCAATTACGTAATCCTCTTCAGTTGTAGACAACAGTTTATTTAGATAATCATTCATCTTCTGCTCAATCCAACGGATAGAGACTTGACCAGAAAGCGTAATCGCCTCCGCATTGGCCAATTTATAGTACCTAAAATACTGATTACCGATAGCACCATAAGCAGAGTTGAGTGAGATCTTCTTAGCCATCTGGATATTATTACAACGGGCGATCTCTTTCTCCAGTGCCTTAGTAGGAGTCTTTTCATATTTCTGCTTTGCCTGAAGCATTCGTTTCTTAAAGATTACCCTATCACCATACATCTTATCCATCAGTTCTGGTAGGAACCCACGAACATCTTTGCGATACATAGCACCATTGGCACATACCGCATTATCCTTATACAACTCAAAGTTTATTTCTTCCTTAAGTATTCTATCAACTGTTGCTGTGGGATGTTTCTCTTCCAAGAGTGTCTCTGGGGAAATATTATATTGCATAATAAGATGGGGGTACAAACTATTAAGGTCAAAGCTAACAACCCAATCATACTTTCCAGGAATCGGTTCCTTAACGTATGCTCCTGCGTACTTTTCGTTTTTGTCTGAACGGATCTTTGGTGGAATAACGATGTCACGTTTCTTTAGATAATTGTAAATAATGTTGTCCCACATGCGGACCTGATAGAACACATCATTATAGTTGACCTTGGCATCATAGGCCATTGTTAAGGCAAGTTCAATCAGTTTCATCTTGTCTTCCAGACGGTCAACAAGTTCTACGTCAACAATGTTGTATTCAATAAACTTCTGCCACCCTTTAGAATAGAAATCTTTAAAAGTGTCAAACTCAGAGTGGTCTAGTTTCTTTTGACCTAACTCTACCTCAGCTATGTAATCAAGTCGATATGATTCTTGTGCCTTGTATGTAAACTTCTTATACAAGTCAAGGTAATCTAGTTGTGTCAATCCACCAACATCAAAACTAACCTGCTTTCTACCTTTTACATAAATTTCATTCTCAGTTACAAGACCCCATGGAGAGAAACGTTTCATCAACTTCTCACCTAACACACGATTGAGTCGTTTGCAGATGTATGGAATATCGAACAGTTGAACATTCCATCCAGTCACCACATCAGGAACATCCTGCATCCAGTGATTGATGAAGTGATTTAGAAGTTCTTGCTCCGAAGGACAATAATGATATGTGACATTCTTCTGTTTATTAATGAAAGGTTTGACTCCCCATGTAATAATATCCTTAGTTGTATAATCCTGAATTGTAATAGCAAGAATCTCTTCAGATGCAGACTCTACATCAGGAAATCCATGTTCAGCAGTGGTCTCAATATCAAGAGTTACCAGTTTGATTTGACTAATATCGAACTTGATTTCATCCTCAGGATACTTCTCTGAAATGTATTGATAGATGTAACGATCATTGCCGTAGATAGCAAATCCATCAACCTCATCATACTTCTTGTAGAACTCACGACAATCCCGAACTGTGCCAGGATGCACTTCCTCTACTGGTTCTCCACTTAATGTTCTATACTTTGAATCTCTTTTAGATTTCACAAACAGAGTAGGAAAGAACTCATCTCTGTGTTCATACCTTCTACCATTCTCAACTCCCCGAACAAGAAACTGATTACCGATCAACTGAACATTAGTGTAGAAACGCATTACTTAGTCAACTCTTCGTACTTTTCAACTAGGGTGGGCATTGGTTCTGTAAGAGTTAGGATCTTATCAGAACTGATCATAAAAATGTCTTGACGAGAGACACTGAGTAACCAGGGTTCCATTGTACCATCATCCTTCAATATATAAGGATTGGTCAGTTTACAATCTGGTTCACCAACATCAGCACCAACTTCATCAATCTGACTTACTAGGACTTTGTTGTTCGTCAGAACTATTGCTTTGATTGTTTTTTCCATATTTTACGATGTCCTCAACATACATTTCTGTTAATTTGGCAGTAGGTTCTACCATGGTCACCACCCAATCAGCTGGGATTGGAATATTTTCTTCAGCGGATAGTGGCATCCATGGGAACAGAGATACTTCAAAACCTGCTTTTCTTCCACGACCCTCACTCATATCTTCAAGAGTATTGGGATCACGCATCTTAATGACACAAGGTTTATTTAGATAATATCCAACAACCCGTCGATCATTATCTTCACCATATGCCATCTCAGTGATATCGGCAATCATGTCTTCACCCGACTTCAAAAGCAAAAGTTTAATAGTCATAGTCTAGTATTTCCTCATCTATATTTTAGCAATAAAAAAGAGGGGCGTCAACTGGATTGTGCCAGTTGCCCCTCTGCGGCGACGATATTCAATTTTATTTAGTGCAGGTTATAAACTCTTTTTTAGGAAGATTCTTGCACTGGTGGTGATACTAAACTAGTAATTGTTGTGACTAATGCTATGGGAGCAAGAATAATTGCCCAGGCATAAACAAATGCTACGGCAGATGATTTTAAATCTTCTAACATATCAAAGAAAGTCCAAATCATCTGTGGAATCGTCAACAAAAGCATTAATAACTAATGAGGAAAATGGAGTGATAATTGCTACTATTATTAGAAATTCCACAGTGTTTTGTTTTACGACATAATTATATAGTTTTAGTGTATCATCATGATACATTTTTGTATCAGTTGCAGCAGAAATCAGTTAGGATATCAGAACCAATCCTTTCTTTGATGATGTTGTGGAACAATTCTACCGAGTGTAATACTCAGCAACCCATCCTCAAAGCTAACTGATCTAACTTCCGTCTCGTCACTGAGGGTCCATGCTCTAGTGAAAGATCTTTGAGCCACTCCTCTGTGGACATACTCTGTCCCTGTTTCTCCATCTTCTCGTTGCCCTTCGACAAAGAGTTTTCCGTCTTGTGTGTAGACATTGACTTGCTTTTTTTTGAATCCTGCTAATGCTAATTCTAGTCTCGATTCTACGTTGCTAACCGTAACTAGATTGTAGGGTGGATAGTTTGTCGTTGTTTCGTGTAGTGTAAACAGACGATCAAAGTATTCGTCCATACCAATGCTGTTCTTATTTATACGATCAAACAACTGATCTACGTTGGTGGCGTTATACCTATTAATGTCCCAAGTCATTTGTACTTCTCCTTAGTAAGCGAGATTTGATTGTGTGGACCCCGAAGGCATCCGATATATTTATAGCATAGCACGAAAAAAGGAGATACGGTAATGACCGCACCTCCTTATAGGGGTTTCCGACTTTTGAAGCGACGCACGAAAGATCGCAGGTTTATTTATTCGGTTTCCTGGGTCTTTCCTTTCTTGCCGATGTTATATTTTTGCTCCAAAACCCAATCCGACTTATCCTTATATGCCAGAACTTTGATTTGGTTCAAAGGTGCGATGTCAGTCACAGAGTCTGGTTTGACGATTGTAATCAGACCCCAATCTGCAAGCAGTTTAGCAATACGATTGCGTCTCTGAACATCATTAATGGTCAGATTAGCATGTTTGCCATCCAGGGCAAACAGTTCCTTAAAATGGACGATAAAATATCTTCCCTGTTTATGCAGGATGTGACATGATTGATAGAGTTTCTTCTCTTTCCGTGATGCAACTCCGATGCGTGTAAGAGTCTCACGAACCTTTAGAAAATCATCTGGTTCATTCAGAAGCACTTCCACCATTTGATCCTGAGACCACTGTACCGTTGGTTCAACCGTAGTACTCATTTCATTCCTCCAGTGTCAAGTCGTTGTTTAATAAAATTGATTTGTTCTTGTGTCAGGATTTTCAAAGCTTGAGATGCTTTTTCATTACTGTATCCATAATACTTTTTGATACATTCTAGGTCCGTGACTTTATCCTTTCGGAGCCAGGGAGAGAATCTCTTTCTTTTCCTCAAAGTATTTAGATAAAATGAATATTGCATATCTTTATCTAAGAAATGATGTTTGTTCATTTCATTAGCAAACATGACACAATCAAGGTGCCCAGACAAACAACGATTAATAATATATGGAGGGTAAGAGCTAATGTCCTCACTTAGATCTTCCTTATTGAAGTTAATAGAATTCAACCAATCTTTCAGTTCCATTGCTCCTCCAGTGGTGTCATAGGAGTAAGGGAATAATTAGTGACCAGAAGTTCGGTCTTTACATTGTCCTGGGTATTCTTATCACCACGATGAACCATAGAGTAACGTAGTTTCCAATACTCAAGGTAATAATCTTTATACAACTCAAGAAGACGATCATTCACATTGTAAGTGATCATAAAGTTGTGAGGACACTTATATACGTTCTCAGCAAATACCTCATGGTCAAATGACCTGTGCATCTCACAATCCTTTCCATACAGAAAGTCTTTGATGTCATAAGGAGGATCAAGAAATATAAAAGTATTCTCAGGACCATCAGCATTCATTACCTCAGAGTAATCCTCATTAGTGATCTTCCAGTGTTTAATAAGATTAGAGAACTGTCTGAGTTTATCTGCACCAACCAAAGAAAAATTAGAATTAGCAGCGGTGCGAGAGAAAGTGCTGTTCTCAGTCATACCAGAAAAACTACACTTATTCATGATGAAAAAAGCAACTGCCTTCTGAAAGTCATCATAAGTATCAATCTCAGTGGCATACTGGTTGAACAAGTCTTTTGCAAACTTGTCCTTCTCCTCTTGGGTGCCACTCTCAAGCATCTTCTCTTTCTGCTCTCTGACACTCTCAGAAAGGTCCTGACCACGATCCCGTAGTTGCACCCAGAAGTTGTAGAGGGGCACATACAGGTCATTAATCCAGACGGGAATACTTGGATTAGATTTAGTTACGTCGATAGCAATCGAACCCCCACCAATAAAGGGTTCACGATACTCTGTAATCACTTTGGGATACCATGCAGACAGAGTTTTGATGGCTTTGGATTTGCCACCAGGATAACGAAGAGGGGTTTTCAGTGCTTTCATCAGAGATAATTAGGTCCTTTATTAGGTGCTGAATGGAGAAGCACTCCATCAACTTTATCAAGTAATTCTTGCATACCACTATACAAAAGACGATATCCTGTGCCAACATAAAGTTGTCCAAGAACAACAGATACCGTTGCAGTACCCCAGAAAATGTAGTACCACTTAGACTTTACTTGTGCTCTGATTTTTTCTTTTACGGGTTTCATACTATTAGTTTTTTACTAGAGGGCGTTACTAATTTACTACCAAACATTTCATTATATTTTTTGGCAACATCTTCTTGTACAGCAACAACATATACAACATGTTGTTGTTTCATTGTAACCTCTGGATTATCAGGGTCAATCACAGTTGCCCACTGAGCAAATCCTACACCAGTTGCATTAGGAAGGACTACCAGACCATTTTTAACAGTGATGGTGTTCTCATCTTCAGAGACGACCTCTGCGATGATTTCTTCACCAGTCACGATACGAATAAGTTTTACATCAATCATTTGAATTCACACTCCACCATAATTTCGGTAAGACACGCAAGCATATTTATCTCTTGATCCGCCACAAATGCCATTTGATATTGATACTTAGCAAGAGTAAGCACAGCAGCAGGAATACTACTCGGAACCATGGAATCATAACAAGCATCGTAAATACGACGCAGGAGGACACTAGTATCGTTGTCCAGGTTATTGACAACCCATTTACGTACTTCAGGGAAATCTTTTTCCTTAAGTTTTTTAACCAAGTCATTTACTTTTACATCACTAAAGGTTGCAAGAATACCAGAGTCAATCTTACCACCAGCAGAGTAACGTTGACACTCATTCAGAACACGTCTCCAATCAGGGAAGTGTTTATTAATCAGTTCGACCAGTACTTTGTTATCATATTCAACAGCTTCTGCAGCCAAGATTTCTTGGATTCTTTTGAAGAAGGCTGCTGCGAGTTGGGGTTTACTTTTGGAATTGGTTGAAAAGTCAATACAGGCGCATCTGCTGTGGAGTGGCTCGATGATTTTATTTTTGAAATTACAGGTGAAGATAAATCTGCAGTTGCCAGAAAACTCCTCTGTAAACGCCCTAAGTAAGAGTTGTACGTCGTTTGTTGTGTTATCAGCCTCATCGATGATGATGACTTTGTGTCTGCTAGTTGCTTGAAGTGATACGGTCGAAGCGAAATTCTTTGCAGTATTTCTGACCGTATCAAGAAAACGTCCCTCATCGGATCCATTGATGACATATACATCTACCTCTAATTGATTACAAAGTGCTTTAGCTACAGTTGTTTTACCACACCCTGCAGGACCTGCGAGCAGCATGTTAGGTATCTCACCTTTATCTAGGAAGTCTTGAAAGGTCTTCTTAATATTACTTGGTAAAATACATTCTTCAATAGTTTTGGGTCGATATTTTTCAACCCACAAAAATTCATCTCTCATAATATTGTTTTGGGAATAAACCAATAGGAAACGGACTGCCAGTATTTTCCAAGCAAATATGCTTCATAAAAATCTTGCAGATCCTTCAAACTGTTGCGATATCCATTTGGATAAATCGTAATACTCATAACACAGAATACCACAACATGAAAGAAATTTCCAGCAGGATGATGACCTAACTGAAATCCAAGAAGTCTTGCTTCATCATTGACACTAAATCCAAGATCAAAATGCACATGCAATTGATCATGAAGTTGAGTGCTCTCACCAATTCCAGGTATCCAGTTTTCTAAAAACTGAACATAAGGATCAGGTTGCATTATACTAGTAATAATTCAACAATTTTTGATGCGTCCATTACTGCAAAAAATGATATCAAAGTTACTACATCCCATGTTTTGATTGAAGCAGCAAACGGAATCATTAAACATCCACCAATCAATCTAAACCAACAACCAACCATGACATCAACATACAGTAAAATAAAATAACCAAGTAGAAGTAAAATACTTCCACAAATTCTTAATTTAGTAGAACTCACTTTAAGATCTGATAATAGTTTCGGATACGTGATCAGTTGCCTTCAATTGTTCTTTCATGTATTCTACACCAACTTCAGGTGTAGCGTCATTACCACAAGTGAAGATATCACAAACTGCCATACCTTTCTCTGGCCAAGTGTGAATGGAAATATGACTCTCTGCAAGCATGGCAATACTAGTTACTCCTTGAGGGTCAAACTTATGTGCTGCCAGATTGAGTAGAGTAGATTTGCATTCTTTTGTTGCTCTATATAAAAGCATCCGAATGAACTCTTTGTCGTCAAGGAGTTCAAACGGACAACCCTTAAGGGTAAAAAGGATGTGTTTCATTCTTTTTGTTTTTTCAACCATTCACGAAATTTACGTTTCCCCTCTTCAACTTTCCACCAGGGAGCATAGAGAGGACCTTGATAATCCTTCTTACCCGAAGGTGGAGTCGGGTTCGAGTGCGATGTAGTAAGTGAGGTCATGATTCTTAGAAGTGAAACGAGAGAGAAGTTTCTGAGACACCACCACCTCATAAGTTCCAGGAAGAACTTTAATGTTTTCTACCTTAAAGTTAAAGGAGAACTCTGCTTCAGTTTCACCAACAACCACAGCGTAATCATTAGATGTATCGTTCTTCTTATCACGAACGACCAGTTTGACAACACCATTCTCACCAACAGCAGAAAGATCTGGAAGTTGATAAACAGCAGATGCCTTCAACAGTTTCTCCAGTTGATCAGTGCTAAGTTCAAAAGATACATCTTCACTAGGAAGTTGAATTGCTTTCTCAGGGGGAGTCACAATAACATTAGGGTCTGCAAAGAAATACTTTGAACGAGACTTACCCTCACGAATGACAACATAACCATCATTCTTAAAATCAAGTTCAGGACTCTGATGCAAACTCAGTCCATTGAGAAACTGGTTGAGATCGTAAATACCGAAGTCTTTCATGAATTCTTCAGTGACAGTTGCCTCTGCAAGAATGTTCTTCATCACACTAATAGTGCGAAGTTTGCTACCCTCTTTGAACAGGATAGACTGATTAATAGAAGAAAAGTTCTTCAGGACAGAGATAGTTTTATCAGACAGTTTCATAGTATTAGAAGGTCTCAGTTTCACTGGGGATAAGTTTCACGTTTTGCATTTTTGTCGTTAAAATGCATCAGAAGAACAGCATAATGCAAGATCTTCATAATGTCACGACGAGCAGTGCCTTTCTTATCATAACGAGAGGCATACTTGAGGATGTTGGATCGGCAGAATGCTTCACCATCACCACAAGCTTCAATCAGATCCAGAGTTTGAATCTTGTCATCACCAGCAGAGTAGTGCTGATTGTATGTACCAACAATATAATCTTGCAGTTCTTTGAGGATTTCATCCTCACTATATTTGTACTTACTGTTGTTTTTAGTTTCAGGAATGTTCACATCAAAAGAAATAGTATCCGAACTAGATGCTCCATAGAGTGTGTCTTGTGCAGCAGTACCAAAGTTAATAATGTCAGGAGATGCAGTGCCAGGATTACCAACAATACTAAATCCGTCGTCTTCCCAATAGTCTTGATTAGTCATACTTAATTCATCAAATAGTAGGGACCATGAGTTAACCATAATTATATCAAAGAGTAGGAGTTTCGTCAACGGGCATCACAAAGTCAGCATCAACCTTGTCATACAATTCCAGGAACGCCTGCTTGGTTTCGTCGTCGAAACGATTAACGCAGACCTGAATTGCCTTTGCCTTGTCGTTAAAGATGCTGTATGCCTTCACAATGTGAACCAGACGACGGGTGCTAATGATCTCCTCAATACCACCATCATAGAAGGTCTTGCGAATGATGTCAGCCCAGTCAGCAAGACGCTTACAGAACTCTTCATCTTTACAGATTTTATTCAGAATTCTCTGTTCGATTGCAGTTGTGGGATATTCCTGCTCAAAGGTCACAGGGAATCGTTCCAGGAATGCCTCGTTAAGCACGTTAGTTCCAATAAATCGCCCGTCCTCGGATCCTTTACCTTTAGTGTTTGCTGTTGCAAACACTTGGAAACCATCGGTTGGGGCAACAAACTTTCCAATCTTCTTAAGAAAAACTCCTTTACCTTCAAGGACGGATTGGAGACAGAGGATTTTGTTTGAAGCGAGATCGATTTCGTCAAGTAGCAACACGGCACCTCGCTGCAGTGCTTCAATGACTGGGCCATTGTGCCAGACGGTCTCACCATTAACAAGACGGAAACCACCAATAAGATCGTCTTCATCAGTCTCTACTGTGATGTTGACTCGGATGAGTTCTCGTCCGAGTTGGGCACACGCTTGTTCGATAGAAAACGTTTTGCCATTGCCCGAGAGACCCGTGACAAACGTAGGGTAGAAAAGACCGGACTTAATAATTTTTTTAATATCAGTGAAGTTACCAAACTGGACGAAGGTATCATCTTTATCAGGAATAAGGTTTTGCTCTACGGCAGGCAATGCTGCAGGACCATTATAAGTTGTTTCCAGTTCTTCAACAGTCTCTTTCGTTACTTCCAGATTCCACTTACCCCGACCAACTTTGTATTCAGTCAGTTTGTTGGTGACAGTCTGATAGTTACAACCGTTCATGGCACACCAGGCACGAATATCGGCGGCAGTCACAGACTCTCCATACACTGCTTGAAGAGAAGTGCGGATGTAGTCAACTGAAATGGTCATTGATTGGTTTATTTAACTGAAGTTATTATAGACGAAAAAGGGAGGTCTCAAACCTCCCGTGTGTCACTTATCAGATCGTCCACTGTACTTGTATCGCATGGCTCCAAGTAAGTATGCCTGACTAAGAGATCTAGGACCCTCATCAAGTATTTTTATTACCTTCGGGTCTTTTTCTGATGCTTTTGCAATTTCTCTCCAGTTTTCTTCTGTCATGCCACCAAAGAAATAAATTCGCCTAGAACTTTCTTATTTAGTTTTTTAGTCTTGAGAGACTTAATGAAAGCAGATTTGATCTTTGCTTTGGTTGCACCGTCATCAACTTCAAAGTCTGCATCTTGAGAAAGTGATGCTGCAGAGATAGCAAAGTATGCATGATATCCAGAAGTCTTGATGGTGAAACTACGTTGTTTCTTCCACTCACTCTGCAACTTAAAGAACGCATTAGAACCACGATTAAGATACAGACTCAGGAATCCGTTTGCATCACGGCCTTCAAGAACACGGATACCCACAAAGTTGACAGAAGGGAAGTTGTCACGAAGGTTCTGCAGCATCAGATCAGAGAAACCATGCCAACCATAAGGAACATTATAGGTGTTACCAGTCTTACGATCACGGAGGAAGGTGCAACCACCTTGCAACTGACGGGTTCCCATATAAGGTTCATTCTCCCAGTGACGTTTCACCATGACGTGACGAGAGAGGTGATTTGCCTCACCATCAGTCAGAACAATACACTGAACTTTCTGCAGTTTGTTCTCCTTCTGGAATTGAGGAAGGATCTGGTGAAGACATACAAATGCTTCATTCAAAGGAGTACCAGACAAACCCAGACGAGAAGGAACAGAGTAACAAGATCCATAGAAATTACCAAAACACTTTGCACATCTCCAGATGTTGATCATCTGATGTTCTAGCTGCTTACCATTTGTCTTGCTGGTCAAAAGATTCATTAGAGAAAACTGTTCATGAACAGCAAGAAGATTTTCTTTTTTCTCATATGAAGAAGTCCAGTCTGCTGGTTTGATAGTTTCACCAGTTTCATAGTTAACCTCAGGTTTTTTCCACTCGTTCGTGAAAGCATACACCTCAAAAGGAATGGATACTTTCTTACAGAACCAGATCAAATTGTAGAGTTGCTTGATCGTATCCAACATCACACGACTCATAGAACCACTCCAGTCAAGGACAAAGATCAGACCATGATTTTTACCATCAGGAATCACAGAGACTTTCTTGAATAGATCTTCGTTGTACTTGTAAGTGTGCAGTTTAGAAGTATCAAGAACACCAGTGCGAGCAGTAGTGGCACGGGCATAAGAATCTGCTGCCTTGCGACACTCAAACTCTTTCACCAGATAGTTGACTTCCTTCTGTGCATTACGTTTGAACTTGAGAAACTCTCCATCAACCTTATCAAAAAGACATCCAATCTTTGCCTCTTGATAGTTGAACCATGCATCCATCTCTTTGTGAATATCATCGTTCTTAGCAATAATATACTTCAGGTCAACCTTTGGAATCTCAACATACACGTTCTCATAACCATCAGTGTCTACAAGGTCCTGCAGATTTGATTCCAAGGCATCAGCAGTCTGAACCTCTGGTTCATCGGTCAGAGGGGCAGTAGCAGATTGATCTGCTTCTGGCATAGGAGTTTGCTCCTGAGAGTCACCAGAACCTTCACCAGGAGAGTCCTGCTGTTCCTCTAGTTCACTTGCAGGTTGTTCAGACTCACCACCCATCTCATTAGGTGGCATCTCCATATCATCTACTTTCTCTTCTTTTTCTTTCTTACAGAACAAGTACAGTTCTTCCGCAACCTTCAACACATCGTCGAAAGTTTCTACATCTGCAATCTTCTGGATCAATACTTGTTCTTCAGAGTCGAAAGAAATATCTACAAAATTACCGACCTTAAAGTATAGATTTGCACGATCAGCAAGATTAAAATCATCAACATCCCCATCGTGAATAGAGAAAAAGTCTTCGTCATTTAGTTCTTGGTAACCTCGGAAAAACGTCTTTGCAAGTCCCATGTACTTGCGTTTCATAAGTTTCTCAATTCGTGCATCCTCAACCACATTCACAAATTGAGGGGGGACTGCAACCTTTTCCAACCAGTTCTCATCAGGGGTAAAGAGTGCGTGACCAACCTCATGACCTACCAACAGATCATAGACGGTGTTACTTGCCCTCTCCCACATTGGGAGGGTCAGGACACGGGTGTGGACGTTGAAGCAAGCAGTCTGCACTTGCTTGTGCTCCACGATCAAGTCTTCAGTGGCAAGCAGTTTGGCAAGTTGTGACTTGATTTCGTGTTGGACTGCCATGGTGGTTTCTCTTGTATTTACCCATAATACTAAACCCCCACCTTTCGGTGAGGGCCCTCAGTGACAGTTTCTATAGTGTCTATGGTTGGTTATGAAAGAATGCTCCTACAAACTCGTTTACATGTTGACTGATCCTCATCACATTCAATTAAACAGTTATAGTAATCGTTTAGTAGATCAGATTCATCCATTGCTTTGTCTAATGTATGAGTCAATCGTTCAACGCTTTGTTTCCAACCCGCTAACTGATTATGTGAAATGAGATTGTGCATAATGTCTCCTAATAATACATTCGAGAAATAACAACGAGACTTTCGTTACATAAATTTTTCTCTCAATTCTGTTATTATTTAGTGTTGGTATGCTAACTTAATGAAGTTTCCTTCATACTTAATATTTTTTAAACACTCCTATACAATACTTCAAAATCTCTGTTGTAAGCACTTCTAATGTTTACTTCTAATGCTGGAGACATTTTCAGCTTATTTCCTTCATCATGAGATTTTGGATATTCTATATCGTTATTAAATTTCAAATCAACTCCAATAATGCCACTTAACCAAGAAACGAAATCTTCATTAATTTTGTCTTCAAACTTCCAAACTTGTGTATTGTTAGTCAGAAAATCTACTTGAGGTCTATACCAATTCCATGCTTCCTTGAACGGTAGATTTTGTATCATTGATGCAAACATTATTGGATCTTCCATTACTGATTGAATATCATCACCATATGTTCTTTTCAAATAAACAGATCCTGAGATAAATCTGGTAATAGGACTTCTAACAATAGAAAAATGTGGAATATTTTTTACATCCAAATATTGTTGATAATATTCACGATGATAGTGTGCGATTTCTACGCCATTAACAACTGACATAACACCAAGACCAGTATCAAGGTGACTATCTCCCCAGTCAAATCCATTTGCTAGAAGATTAGCCTCTACAAATCTACCTGCTGTTCTTGGAATATGTGCAAAGAATATTTTCTTACCAGTTTCTTTATGTACAAAAGTCGGCATCAGACCATCCTACTAAATCCTTTCACCTTATCAAATCGAATCACATCTGCAAACTTATCATGCAGAGATTCCTTATGAGAAATAACAAAGATATTTGCATCTTTGATAACGAACCGAATGATCTTCAAAAATTCTTCTGTTCCAAATCCATCAAGAGAACTATCAAACACCTCATCCATAATGAGTAGATTCGTGTTGACAGAGTTCTTCATCCTTGCTACCTCTCTCCAGGTAAACAAGAGTGCTAGATCGATTCTCATCTTCTCTCCCTCGCTGAAAGAAGAGTAAGAAAAATCTTCGTGGATTGGGGACTGGACGGTTTCGTTAAATTCCTCATCAAGGGAGAAGTTAATGTAAAAGTCCATCAGTTGTAGATACCGATTGACTTGCTGATTTATCAGCGGTAGATACTTCTTAATGATTTTGGTCTTAACTCCACCGTCTTTAAGTAGACTATACGAAAAATCGTAATAGTTGATCGTGTCCTTACGTTGAGCGAGTTCGTCGTATGTAGTTTTTAAGTTATCCTTGAAGGTTGTTAACTTTTCATGCTCAGTATTTCTGTTTGCAAGGTTGTCGGTAACTCTTTGAATTTCCGATTCCAGATCTCTGACTTGTCGTTGACATCCAGCGATCTTAATATTGTTCTGAGAAATGCCATGCGTTAGTGTGGTGATCTCCTTCGATAGGGTAGTGAATTGACGCTCTCGCTCTTCTTCCTTATTAATCGCCTGTTCCAGTTCTTTATAACCGGATTGCAACTCCTTTGCTTTATCTTGAGCGTCCTTAATCCTATTTATTCTGAAGGTCTCTTCAATGTCCTGATTACAGGTAGGACAAACAGTATTTTGTGTGAAGAATTTATGCTCCTTCGTAATCGTCGATACTTTGTTAGAAATCTTGCCTTTTAAATTACCTAATGTACGAAGTTTTTCTTTTGCAGAATCAAGACCCTCAATTTCTTTTGTCAACTTGAATACATCTTCTTCAATGTATGCGTTATCATTCATCAGGTTGTTTTCTTCAATAAGGAGTTCTGAAATCCTTACTTCCTTACTTTTAATATTTTCCTTACCACGACTTTCAATCTCCTCAATAAAGTTCTCTTGCATTTTAACTTTATCGATCAGAGACTCTTTTTTCAAATCAAGAACTTTAATTTGATCTTTGACCTCACGAATCTTATCTTTCATAAGATTATTCATAGAGGAAAAAATACGAATATCAAGAAGATCTTCAATCACATCTCTACGATTTGTAGCAGTTAGTTGCATGAATGGAACAAAAGTGCTACTACCCAGAATCACAATCTGAGTAAAAGACTTGTAATTCATCTTAATCACATTTTGCTCAAACCACTTTTGCTGGTCTAGTGCTGCAGCAGATTGGTTCAGGGCATTATCATCACGGAATATCTCAAAGATATTTGGTTTGATTCCACGAACAACTTTCCATTTTGTATTACCAATAGAAAACTCTACCTCAACATTACAGTCTTTCTCATTAACCGTATTTACAAGTTGTGGTTTATTGATTTTACGAAAAGGTTTTCCAAACAAAGAGAATGTAAGAGCATCAAGTAATGTACTCTTACCAGCTCCATTTGTTCCAATAATAAGATTTGTTGGATGTTCTGTAAAACTTATTTCAGTGTATTGATTACCAGTTGACAGAAAGTTTTTCCAACGAATTTTTTCAAATAAAATCATGTGCTGTTTCAGGAGGTATTACGAGATCATTCTTGGTAATGATGGTATACTTATAATCATGTATTTCACATGTCTTGACCATTACCTCATCTTCGATTTCAATAACATGCATTTCTGGACTTCCACCGTCCTCTAACATCATAGCATATCTCATGGCATCATCTTCTTCTTCAAAGAGATAGAGAATTTGTTCTCCGTCCTCATCGTTTACAGAATATGCACCTTCAGTTTCTTTGCCATAGATTGTTAGAATATACATTAGATTAACTCACATGCTTCTTGGTAAGTTTGTCTCATAATGTTTTGAACTTTAGACTTATCAAGTTGAATTTCTGCCTCTTGAATATATCTATTCAGAATAGAAAGTGTGTCTTCAGATTCAAAAACTTCAAACTCTTCAGGATCTTGAATATCAAAGTTTTCTACTACTTTGATATCAGCAGCAACTTCAGTAATCTTATCAACAAACTTTTCAAACTTTTTAGTATCAGTTTTTTGACGAACAATTACTTTTACAATCTTATTATGGTACTCACGAACATCAAAAGTTTGATGGTTAGTATCTTCGTAGTAGATATTATAAAACAATCTATATGGATTATCTACCGGAACATGTTCCATAGTCGATGTATCAAAGATGTGGAATCCTCTCCTATCACCGACATCGTTCCAGAACATCTCATACGGATTTCCCAAGTAGAAGATCCGTCCATCATCCGATCTAGTGTGGTAGTGACCGCTGTAGACATGGTAGAACTTTGAATATAGTTCGCTCTCATGACCATGATCCATGATGACGCCTCTATGAGCTCTAAATCCTTGGAGTTCAAGGTGCCCCATCGCGCAGAGGCAATCTGAACTTTGAATAAATCTAAGAGTGCTTTCCTCATTGTCTTGGTTAATCCATGGAATGAACAATATGGGTAGACCATCAATTTCTACCTCCGTTGCTTCGGAGTACACTGTAACATTATCGTACTCACGGAGCAAGAGATCAACTGCATTTACCTCATTAGTATTCTTATAATATGCAGTGTGATTACCAACAATCGTATGAACATGAACACCCATACTCTGTAACCGATCATAATAGTTATTCTTTGCCCATGCTAGTGCAGAGAAATCAATGCCTTTACGACTATCAAAAGTATCACCCATATCAATGATGGTAGTAATACCATTTTCTTCTAGATATGGAAAGAAAATATCATTATAAAACTTCAGAAAATAGTCGTGAAATAGTTTAGAGTTTTTACGACACCCAAAGTGTTGATCGGTAATGATTGCAACTTTCATTAACTACGCAGTTTGGAGTGAACGTTATCCTTAATTTGATTATAGTCAGAATAATTAGATCCGTCAAGGGTGTTGTTATCATCAAACACCTCACTGTAACCGGATCTTTCAATAATCTTGTTTTTAATTTCTAGTTGACGTTTCTCTCTTTGGATCCTGCGGAGAAACGCATAATGAATGATCTGCGTAAAGTAAGCAAAAGGATTTTGGGATTTCTCAGGATTAAAATTATGAACGTACTGAACGCAATTTTCGATTCCATCAGAGATCATATCCTCCTTGAACATGTAATTAACAAAGTTTGGTTTAAACGAGAGATGATTGGCAATCTTTAGAAAACACTCCCCAATGTAACGAGGGATTGGTGGTTTCGTATCCCATCTCTTAGGCCAATCTTCTTTTACTGGTTCTCTTCCATACTTCTTGATGAAACTATTTTCAACGTTACATCTGTACTCGATAAGGGCAGCCAAAAACTCTTTGTTGTTTACATAATGTTCGGACCTCTTTCTCTTTGCCATAGGTCTTATCATAAGTTTATCTCATAATATGTATGAATTATATCATCTACCAATAAACTTGACAAGTTCTCAATTACCCTATAGACTAACTCTGTCAGGGTTGATAGGGAAGCTTTAGGTACTCTTAAATATCTTTTCTAGGATTTCTTTTACATCATTTACATTTCCTAGACGACCCATTTTTCTATTAATCGGAGAATGATTAGTAGTATTTTTGTCAGATGCTCTAATGTAATCTTGATACATCATGATCATTTCTACATCAGATGATTCAGACATAGTTAAAACATCTGCTAGATTAATTATAAACATATCATCTGTTGTGGTTTTTAACCATGGTTCTATCTTATACCCTACTACTCCCATCTTTCCTTTTAGTTCATGAATGATGATGGGATTAGAAACAAGAAGCATTGTTCTATCTTCTTCCTCAGTTGCAGCTATTTTGGCAAAGATTTCTTCACCTGTCTTTAATTTTAATGTTGCGTAAAAATCGTCTTCTATCATACCTTTAATTGAATAGTGATTATCTCATAGTTAAAGTTTTCCTCATTATATGTTTTGATTCTTTCTATGAAATGATTGAGTGTGTAATTTCTTCTGGACTTTGTTGAGCAATCATCTGAAATGTCATACAGTGTTGCTTTTACTTTTCCCTTTCCTTTTCTAAGAACTCGTCCAATACTTTGAAGATTGCGGATTCTGGACTTACTTGGAGAGGCAAAGATAACATTATGGAGTTTTTTAATATTGATACCTGTACTAAAAGTTCCATAAGAGGCAACGATGATAGCATTGTTTTCTCGTTCTGTAATCTCTCGTACTAACTCCCTCTCCTCTGCATCTACTCCACCATGTACAAAAAATACCTTACGGTCGTCACTCTTGTTATTATTTATCTGATCGTAGAGTACCTGTCCGTGTGCTTCGACTCTTGCGAAAAGAACAAGTGTGTTTCCTTTAAGATCAAGTGCTAGATTTTTAATGAAACGATTTCTTTGTTCGTGAGAGATAAGATATTCTATCTCATCATTGTATGTTTCAAAAGTTTGTGGTGCATGTTTCAGAACAAGACACTGGATATCAAGTTGTGATAAGTGTCCCTGTCTCATCAACTCATCAGTTCTGGTGACTTTGTATGATGGACCAAAGAGACCCTCAAGCACCCACTTATGCGTCTGTGTGCCGTCTAGTGTGCCTGTAAAACCAAATCTATACTTCGCATGATGAAGTTTGGTCATGATGTTAATCAATGATTTAGACTTGAATAAATGTGCTTCATCGCCTATAATACAACCATAGTCTTCAAAAAAAGATCGTTCTAGTTTATATACTGACTGCCATGTTGTAATTGTCACTGGAGCATCATTACTCTTCTCCCTACCAGAATAAATTTTGTGACAGTATGACTCAGCATCCCAACCATAATCAAGAAAATCCTTGTACATCTGCTCTACAAGGGATGTCGTTGGAACAACTAAAAGGATTTTTTCTCCTCGGTCTACATAATATCTCACAAGAGAATAAATCATCAAAGATTTGCCTGAAGCAGTGGGGCTTATCAGTAACTTTCTATTATGCTTTAGAGCACCGTATACTCCCTCAACTTGGTATTTACGGGGAGTATGAGAACAAATAGAATGCATATAATCTTTAACACCTTCCATTGAGATATTATCATTCTCTTCAAATGGAGTGCCGTAAAACTTATTATCTTCAAACTTATACGTGTATCCATAATTTTCACAGAAGGATACGATCTTATCTAACAGACCGACATAGATTTGCTTGGAACGCATATCAAAGAGATGAATTTCTCCGTTCCAGTTTCTACCACGATACTGTGGCATAAATTTTGCATTAGGAACCTCAAACTTAAAGTGGTCTCTAAGTTCGTATTCTATATGAGGTTCAGTATTAATTTTTAAAAATACTTCGTTGGATTTAGATATAACAAGATTTGCACTAGTGTCAATCACGTAGATTCATTCATCTACAAATATTTATTACATATTTTCAAACTTATATTCTAATATCATTCTATAAAGAGAATCTCTCAAGTACCAAAGATGCTGCTGTTCTGTTGGATGTCTTGATGGGGATCCCTCCCATGTTTCAATTCTTTTCAGCACACAATAATGTAAGAGGTGAATATCCTCAATCGTAAGACTGACTTGATAGTCAAATTCATTTTCTTCTGGTGGGAAAAATTCTTCTTCCATTTGGTTATTTAGTATTTTGTATCCAATTTTTGATACTAGATAAGTCCCATTGACCATATTGTTCGGGAACTGATTGATCATCCATTAAAGACCATATGGATTCCATGGACCTATTATTACATACATTCACTAATGCATCAAATAAATTATCTTCAAACTTTAATGAAGTTGCATAATCCCAAAAGGGGGTATTGTACTTAGATCCAGATTGATATAACCATAGCAAATAATTTTGAATTTTCAATACGTAAGAATATATTTCACTATAAATGTATTTTTTTGATAGACTACCTTTCAGATAACTTAAATAAGTATTGGTCGCACGAACGTATGCTGGGTTTGAATTAGCTTCTAAGGGTTCTATAAACATCAATTTATTCCCATTCAAAAAAATTCTATTATCAATCATAAATTGATTTGATATGTAATTTGAAAAGTTTAGATTATCAGTAGAATCAATTCCAAAGATATCTCTAAAATTTTTTCTTGCTTGCTCTACTGTTGTTATGTCTTTATTGAAAAGGTATCCATGAGAAACAGAATCTATGTTTGGAATTCTAAAACACCATCCATCAGGAGTTGCTACACAATCTGTCCAATGAAGATCATCTTCTTGTTCAGATCTACCCAGTAATACAGAGTTAATTGGATTAGTAAGTGTGGTATAATTATCAAAAGATGTTGGTTTACCAGAACAGTCAATAATGTAATCCGAATCTACATCACTATAATCTTTTACATTTTTTTCTATTACTTTAAATTTGTTTGACGAAAGAATAAACTCTCTAAACTTATTAACATCATAGTGTGCTGCAGAACAACCCATTCCAAATGGATGAAAGAATTTATCTTTTTTCTTTCCCCAGTTTTTATACATGATTCCATGTTTCACAGTAGCTTCAAATGGATTGTCCGACCAATCAACATCAAATACTGTGGATAACAGATTCATTATTCCAGGAACAGTTCCTTGTCCCACTTTCTCTGGTGGAACATTAGGATCATGGATGAGTTCTACTTCCCAATCAGGCATATTAATAAATGCATAGTATCCCTGGACTGCAGATAATAAACCTGCAGATCCTGCACCAATAACAGATAATTTTTTCATCCCAATCCTGCGTTAAATCTCATAAACTCTATTGCGTTTTTGATTTGATAAGTACGATTAGTTATCTGTTTAAGTATACTCTCAATATAAACTAGCATTGTATCATAATAGTCAATTTTCAAACATACTGTAGATAATTTTTCATCAGCATCAAGATACTTTTGCATCGTATCTTTATCACGAATTTTTTTAGGAAAAGGATTTTGTATGTATACGTCAGGGTCTGCTTTCCCACTGAAGTATTCATATCTTTCGTGTCTAATATTTTTTCTTTGCTGTTCTGCTTTCTTTCTTAGTAGAAAGATAGTATTGTACATTTCAAAATACTTCGCATGGAGTGTGGGAACATTAGTAGACTCTGTATGAAGATTATCCATATCAATTTTAGAGTCTTTTTCCCACATCTCTTGAAGTTTATCAAGATCGATCATATAGGATTGCCGCGCATATCAGCTAGTGTGTATATAGTATACTTGAAACTTACTTCTGCTGTAAAGTACTCGATATCTGTATCAGTTGCATCAAAAGATATGGTTGATAAGGAATATGGAAATACATCGTTAAAAAATACTTGAAATTTAGGGACAAGATTATTACTCAATATTTGTAGTGTAGCATCAGAATAGATGTTTTCACCTCTTTGTGCAAAATTTCCTGTAATCCTTCCTGCTTTATCTAAATCACTCAATTGACTTAGTTTTTCTGGATATCCAAGACCTCTGATCCAATTTTGAATCTCCATAAAATTGAAGAGATCTTCATCAACCAAAAATCTTAAGGTAAGATCTCCAAATTGAATCTTATCTCCAGGAACATCAATATCCTTTAGATAACTTGTTTGTTGTGCGATACCAAGATCTAGAGAAGGTATATTTGCTTGATTACAGAAAAATGCCGCGGCAGGACTTCTTTTAAGAGCAAACTTAAAACCAGTTGGTGATAAGAAATTTCTATTTTGAATCGGAGTTCCTGGTCTCTCCGCAGGTTTTTTTCTGGTTGGCATGATTATTCAGAAACTACAGTGGCATTAGCAAAATGCTTTGGAGTATAAGTTATACCATTCTTTGTAACAGTAGTTGCTTTGTCTGCATTTGCATCGGATTCATTAGTATACACCTTCCTATCATCATAGGTCTCAGTCCATCTATTGTCACCTGTATAATACACATCACCAATTGTTGGATTCATAACACTTGGTGTTTTAATATGAAAGGGCATGTTACTTAGTTCTCTACATTCTTATTTAGATACAAAAAAAGACCTCCCGAAGGAGGTCTTTGCCATTATCATTTTGTTTTTTTCTTCCTATAAAAATCACTCTCACACTTAAAATAGATTCGTGTTTGGATGAATTTAGGATCGATGTATTTGGTTGGATTTGGTTTGTTTTTGAATTTGTATTTAATTGGATTTGTGTAGATTAATATGTGATCGTATTTGTGAGGTGTCATAAAAACCAATAAGGCAATCCTATTTAGCAACAAACATAAAAAAAGAGACCCATAAAGGGTCTCTTGGAAAAATATGTGTCCAATGGATCACATGAGGTTCTTAACAGTAACTCTTCTGTAGTAACGGTTGCTGTTAACACGGAGACGACCTGCTCCAGCAGTGGTTCCTTCTGCGAATGGGTTTGCGACCATGCCGTAGCGGGTCTTAAATCCAATCTTGGGTTGGAAGGTGTTCTCTCCAACGGCACGAACCATCTGGAGGGGAACATAAGGACAATAGAACAGACCTGCGTCATAAGGTGAAGTACCCTTATAACCAACAACGTAGTACTGGTTAGCAGCAACGTTTGCAGAATATGGGTCGATGTAGACTCTGTACTTACCTTGCAGGACACCTGCGAAGGTGTTACCAGTGTCATCAACGTTCAGGTTTGCATTGAGTGCAGGGGTGTAATCAAGTACACCAGCCATGGTCAGTGCGGAGGCAACGTCTGCAGAGCAGAGGATCATGTTGCCCTTTCCTCTACGAGTTCTTTGTGCGATTGCGTTCGCATCTCTCTCGATTTGGAAAAGCAGACCCTTGAACTTCTCAACACTCCAACGTCCATTTGAGTCGATATCAAGGTCGAACTCACCAGCAGTTGCGGTGTTAGCACCAGCACCTGGTTCAGCAATCTTGTAGATGGTTCTGATTACTTCACGGTTGATCTCAGCAAGAATCTCAGTAGAGAGAATGTTTGCGAGTTCAGCCTCAGCATTCAGACCGTGGATTGCTTTAAGGTCTTGTGCCAATTCCAGGGAGTACTCTGCCTTGAGTGCTCTGGACTTCGCAGTTACAGTAACTTTCTCAATGCTGAATGCCATCTGGTTGAAGGCAGTATCACCAGTGCCGCTGAGTGCTTCAGCATTGGCAGTGGTCATACCCTGACCGACATCATATGCGGTCGAGGATGCAGAACCAGTTGGGTTCAGAGCAGCAGGGTTAGTGCCAGCTTGTGCTTGGGTAGTACCCAGACCAGCAGCGGCATCAGACTCACCAGCGGTGAGGCTTCTGCCTACGTTCTGACCAGAGAATGAGGTATCTGCTTCGTCGAAGAATGCCTCGGTTCCAGTCTGACTGGTGTACTTGGAACGCATCGCAAAGATGAGTCCAGTAGGACCGGACATTGGTTGAACACCTGCGAGGTCATATGCGACCAGGTTAGGCATAGAACGTCTGATCAAGGAAATCAGAACGGGGTCGAAACCTGCGACAGGTGAAGCACCTGAACCCGAGAAACCAGGATTACCGGTTGAGGATGGGTCGGTGTTTACGTTTGGTTGCTCAGACAGGAATGAACCTGAAGAAGCGAAAGCTTGTTGTTCTCTAAGGAACTTCTCTTGGTTTTCGAGCAGGACAGCGGTTACGGCTCTCTTGTGTGAATCATCGATTTTATCGAGACCCTCATGGTTGAGGAGAGGTGCCCACTTTTCCTGCAACTGTTCGGATTGGAACATTTGCGGTTACCTAATAGGTTTACGGTTTGATTTAATGTTAAATTCAGGAATTTTTGCTAAAAGAACCCAGGGTTCTCATATATGCAGCCATGGATGCGGAGTAATCTTCTCCACCTGCATGATCTACACCTTCAGAAAGGGTTTCAGTTTTAGCAGTGGAAGACTCTTTCTTGGAGTTGAAATAGGACTCCTTGAGTGTTTCCAGTTTGCCACGATATTGATCTTCACTTTCAAACTCTACACTTTCGGCAAGTGATGCAAGCTTCTCTTTCTGAGTAGACGCAAGTCCCTCAGAAACATCATTGAGGATTCCATCAGCAGCAGACTCAGAGAGTCTAGCGTTTAAAGTGATGTTCTTCTCAATTTGCTCGTTGAGTTTTGTCTCCATATCATCAAGTTTTTCTACCATGCTCTCAAGTACATCATACTTCTCTTCAGGGATAGTTACATAATGTTCTTCAAAAAGACCCTTCATTCCAGAAAGGAATGATTCGGTCATTTCGGTCTTAAGACCAGCTTCAACTGCGAGTGCGTTCTCTTCAAACCACTCGTCAGAAACATACTCAAGATAAGAATCAACTCTTTCTGCGAGTGATTCTTTAGCAGCAGCAACTTCTTCTGCAAATTTCTCTGCATTTTCTGCTACCAGTTGCTCTTTAATTTGAGCAACTTTAGCATTGATTGCTGCTTCAAAGATTGTACGTGCTTTTTCTTGGAATTCTTCGGAAAGTTCTTCACCAGCGATCAGAGCATCGATGTCCTCTTGAACATCATACTCAGCAACGACTTCCTCTTCGGTAGTTACTTCTTCTTCAGAAACAACTTCGTCTTCGGTAGTCTCAGCTTCAGCAACAACCTCATCGGTGGTTGCTTCTTCTTCTTCGATGGTGTCTTCAGAGGAAACTTCTTCCTCTTCCTTCATGCCCTTCATGGCATCAGCAGGTTTTGCACCTTTGTTTACCACATCCTTAACTTGCTTAAGGGTGCCACCAGGAGTTTTCAGCTTTGCTGAGTCATCATCTACTTTGTAGTTTTCTGGTGTAGGACCACCCAAATCTTCGTAGGAGGCAGGGGTGCCACCAGTTGTGAGTTTGGGCATAGGATCAGCAGGTTTTGCTCCAGCATTAACAGCGGTGCGGGATTGCTGTGTCTTTACTTCCATTTCTTGTAAATTCTTGCCACTAGACATTAGAACTCTCCGTGTTTTTCCGTATTAAAACTATATTTATTTATAAAATTAAAGATTAGATAAGAAGTCATTGAATAAATTAAGCTTATGCTCTTCAAGTTTTCTCTGATCTACTAATGTATTAATTGTCTTTTTGGTTTGTTCTGCATATCTTTCACGCAGAAGTCCACCTTCCCAAACCCACTCTTTTCCTTCCATGATACCTTCAACGAAAGCATCAGGAGCAGAAGGATCAGCAACGATATCAGCAGCAGTTGCTAACATGAAGTCGTCACCAACAACATTGCATCCCTCTCTTGTCATTTTGAGAGATCCAATTCCTCTGGAAGAAACACCGAGTTTTACTCCTTCTTCTACAAGATTTGCGGCAATCTTACCCATCGGAGTTCCAAGGATTTTTGCTTTTCCAATGAAGTTATCTCCACTCTCTCTGAGAGAAACAATTTTATGAGAAACTCTATCGAGGTTGACGGTAGGACCATCGGGGTGACCAAGTTCACCAAGTGCTCTACCAGCATTGACGTGTGCTTCATTGTAACGAGAAACCTCACGACGAAGAGTTTCCATAGGATACATACGACCATTACGGTTCTTGATGTTACCCTGAAGGAAAACTCCCTCAATGTACAGGGATTTCTTACCAGATTTGGTAGTTTCTACAAGGAATTTTACTGATTCAATTTCTTCTCTAATCAGTTTCATTAGGATGCCCCTCCGCTTGATTGTACTTGTTGATAATGAAGTGTTCCAGATCCATCACCAAAGGTAGCAACCATAAAGGAGCTTCTCAGTTCTGCTGATGAAGTCGGCAGTAATGCTGCTGGATTCCCTGTGGAAGAATCATGATCCACCACAATTCTTGTGCTATAGAACCCACCTATACCAGCAACAGCATTAACAGATGAAACTATTTTATGAGTAAAATCGTAATCAGATTGTCCAGTCACGGTTAAAGTAACTGCATCTCCAACCTCAAATGGTGATCCAGTTCCTTCAGCAAAATCAATAGTTGTGGTGGCACCAGTAGTAATACCAGTAACTTTGTTTGATTTGACTGATCCTAAGGAAATAACTTCAGATTCACCTGCATGTACATAATAATTTGTCACTGCTGCTGTCGGAAGAGTTCCAATAGCAATGTGACAACCCGCACCTTTAGCCACAACTCTCAAAGAGTCTGTTTTTTGAAGGGTTTTATCAAGACTTCTTTTATTAGTTGTACTAGCAATATCTAAAGCGGAATTAATTCCTACTGGTTTATGTCCCATTATTTTTTAGAGTTCATTTATAGTAGTTATTTATAAATCAGACACCATCGGTGGTCTCAGGTGCTTCGTCCTCAACTTCAATTTGATCTTCTCCAGTGAAAAGACCATTTGCTACGAGCGGACGAAATGCATCAACTCTTTCTGCAGACTTTGCATAAAGAACGTCTTTAATTGCATCACTAATTTGAGATGGTGACTCATCAGCAATGATCATATCTAAAAGGTCATCCATTTAATTGTATATTATACGACTATGAGTATTTATATTTTTTTAGCACTATCAAAATAAAAAGGATGAAGAGGTTGATAGGGGAATATGTGTGGATGACAATTATGTAAATTTAAATCATTTAAATATGGGTGTTTATATTGATTTGTACTAATAATTATTTGAATACGTTGTCTTAAATTATTGTAAATATCATCCATTTACTTTATATTTCACCACCTTTTGGCATCTCAATGGGTTCGGCGGCAGATGCATCAATTTCAGGTTCCATCTGTGGTTTACCTAAATCCATACCTGCTGCTGAGTCTAAAGGTTGTCCAGTAGCGGGATCAATCGTTGCTGGATCAGGAATTACACCATCTTTTATCTCTTTTGCAATCAACTTATCCTGTTCAATAATCTCAATATCAGTCTGACGTAAGATTTTACGACGGACATAATCCTGAGAATAATACTTACCAATATATGGTTCAGCAGTTTGAGCAAGAGTCAGTCTCTCATTGAGAAGTTCTGCTTCTTTCAGTTCGGAGAAGTGATTATCATAGAGGAAGTCATACTGAATATGCTCACTCATGATCTCCCAATCTTCAGGAGTAATTATATTTTTCAGGAGTAATTGGGTCTTCAGCATGTCATTAAACATGTTGGAGAATCTTTTTCTCAAACGTCCAACAAACTTAGTAAACTTGAGTTCGTCTCTCAGGATTTCAGAAGATCTCCCCAAGTTAAACCCACCTTCTCCATCCATTCTTGATGGTGGGACGTTAAGTGAACGATAGAGTTTCTTTTTAAAATACTCAATATCAGTGATTTCACCCAAGTTTTGTCCGCCAGGGAGAGTGGATATTTCGGTTCCTCTTCCACCCTCACGCCTGGGAAGCCAGAAGTCTTCAAGCATTGCCATGTACTTTTTGTCATCACGGATTTCTCCTGTGTTTGCATCGTATACAAGTTTGTTGCGATAACGAGTCATCACATCACGAAGGTATTGCTCTGCTTTTACCTTAGGAAGATTACCAACGTCAATGTAGAAAATTCTACGTTCTGGAGCACGGGATAGTCTATAGATAACCAGCGAATCCTCAATCATTCTAAGTTGATTAAGAGATTTGATTGCCTTATGAAGATACGAAAGAGTTGATCCTTTATTACGATCAACTAATCCAGATGTACAATATGTGATTGCATCTCTTGCAATTTTAATTCCTTGCTGTGCCCCAGTTTGCATGGGGTTTCCAGTTGGATAAACTGCTTTAGGATTATAGATAAAAAACTCTTCAATTTCAGGAAAGTCATAATCCATAGGATTATCACTCTTTATCCTCGCAACCGCATTATTAATATCACCTTTCTTTTTCTTTTGTTGCCTTACATAACGCATTTTCATTGCGTCAATATAACGAAGTTCCTGAATTCCTGCTTCAGGATCCTTCATATCAATAATCTTGTGATAATAAATGCGACCATCAATGTACCAATTCCTATAAATTTCGTGTGCCTTCTTGTCAAAATCAAGAAGATCAAGAATATATTTAAATTCCTTACGAATTATATTTTTGATACCATCACTTGCATTAAGATTTGAAAGTTCAATCTCAACTGGACTATCATTAGAATCTGAAACAATTGCTTCATTTACAATATCCTCAATGGCACTATCCGCTTCAGGATGAAGTGCCATTTCACGATATCTTTTAATCAGATCAAATTCTGTGCGATATACACCCTCAATATCCACATAAGAACCAAAAAAACCACTACTCATATAGTGGTCATTCCCGTCCTCATTATTCGGAGGAACGGGACTGACGGCACTTGGAGATAGTGGTTCTGTGTCCTCAATAGAGAACCCAAATAACTTAGACATTATTATAAACTAACTTAAGTCTGATCTATTTATGGATCAGTCAGCACTGTTATCTGGGGACCAGTATTGAACTTGGAATTCAACTGTGAATTCTTCAATGGTGTCAGATGTGTCGTAAGACAGGTCAATAGCAGCAATGTTCGTTGGGAATATTCCGTAGAACTTGTACTTCTTAATAGTTTCGAGACCTTCACCACTTCTGGCATTAGGATCAGTGTTAAGTCTACTGAACTGTTTAACAACAGCATCGACTTGATAGTCAGCTGGGTTGAGCAGACCAGATCCATCAGCATATTGTGCAATCTCTTGCATCCAACGTTCCATTGCAGCACGGATAACGAAATCGTTATCGTTGATTACTGTAACGGTCCAGGTATCAAAGGTTCTGTCACCAGCAACTTTGAAGATTCTGCCTCTGAATGGAACATCAATCGATGCTACGTTTGATGCAGGCAACTGTGCTGCCTTACAGAGAACAGAAAAACTATCTGAATCGTATCCTTCGTCACCAGATCCAGGGAAAGACGTTAAGTCAACCTGGAATAGATTGGGGCGAGCACCGCCCCCGATCAGAGTTGATTTGATTTTCTCGATAGAGTGTGGCATTTTTTAATCCTCCTTTTGTTATTTAGATAATGCTATCAAACTCTGCCAACTACTTCTTCAAAGCTAACACCAGTGCGGGTAGCAACGAAGGTAAGTGTTACATAGTTAATCGACTTAGCAGGCTTCAGGAAGATGTCTGCCCTAAACTCATTGTTATCGATGACATCAGGAGTGTTATTCGTGCTGTCACAGACAACCATGTATCCGTAAAGTCCTCTCTTCGCTTGAATATCACGGAGATAAGGTTGAACAATGTTCTTAAAGTTAGCTCTAGTTAACTCATCGTTGAGTTCAAAGAGTTGAGCTTGTGCTGCTCTTTCTAGTGCCTGTTCAATGGTAAGGAACAAACGACGGACGTTGATTCTATCGAATGCAGAAGCATATCCGAGTGCAGTCTTATCACCGAAGAGAAGTGTTCCAATACCAGGTGTTGTGATAAAGGAGTTGATTCTTGCAGGATAGAGACGATCTCTTTGTGCCTTGTTAGGATTATATGCCAGTTTAACGGCATTGTTGATAACACCACGTTGCTGTCCAGCAGGTGAGAACCAAGGATATGCAACAATTGCGGTGCGAGTCATAAGACCTGCAACGTCACCATTTGTTGGAACGTAACGGAACTCATTATTAAATCTGTCATACATGTACTTATATCCACTGTCAAATGTTGCATAAGACGAAGAGGACAGTGAACTGAAGTAATTGATCAGATTTTCTGTTTGAGTGTTGGTGTTAGTGATGTTAACCAGATTTGTTCTATGTGCTCCGATTGTAGCCATACAATCTTTTCTGTCATTAGCAACAGAGATCAGATAGTTTGCTTTTGCTTGCGATTCTGCTTCAGTTGCACAACCAGGACCCATGATCAAGTAATCAACTTCAATTTCATCTTTGTTAGCAAAGAGTCCGTAAGAGGTAATCAGGTTAGAAAGTTCTGCCTTCATTCCACCAGTTGAGGAGTAATCAACTCCACCACCGAAGGTGTAAGTTACAGCACCAATGCCAGCAAAAGTAACATCTTGTGCAGGTTGACCCCAGAGTCCATCTGCAGTCGTGATTTGAACAAAGTCTGTCGAGAAACCAGTTGCTCTAGGAGTTGTGCCGTGTTCTGCATCATGTGCTTGAGACAGGTTGTAACCAGCATAGATGTTAGCAGAGAAATCAGCAAGGAAATCTTTGTAGAAGATTCTCTGAGGTGCATTTACATTAGAGATTGCATCTCCTGCTTTAGACAGGTTAATGTGCTTCTCAAGAATGTTGCCCTTAATTCCAGTGATGGTTCCTGCGTCATCAACTACAACAACGTGTAGTCCATCGTTTTTGCCGTTTCTATCAGTTACATAAACGTTAGAAGTAGGTCTTGGTGCAATTGCTTTCCAGAAAGTAGTTGCGTTGGTCAGACCCAGAGTTTGTTGCTCATACCAGTCAACAGCTGTTGTAGGAGTATAAACAGTGTCACTAGGATTAGTTCCTGTGCTGTTAATACCTGAGTTATTGACAAAGTGCAGTCCTACACTAGTTCCGAATGCTCTTGTATTGGAACCTTCTTGATAGGTAACAGCAGTTTCTGTAGATCCACCACCAACGGTTTCAACACGGGAGACTACTTTAATATCAACCGTGCTACTACCACCAGTAACATCCGTTGCCATTCCAACAACGATACCTTTCAAGAATCCAGTGAAACCAGAAGTAGATCCAGTTCCAGGAATAACTGCATTGTCAAGTGATGCGGTTACACCGAATCCAATTGTTGCACCAGCATCAGCAAGACCAGTTGTTGCAATACCGACTCTTTGATCAGCAAAGTCGTCGATTGTGCAGACTTTCAGTCCATTACCCCAGGTTCCAGGGTTTTTAGCGGCATAAGTAAAACTATTATCTGAAGTATGGAAACCAACGTAGTCGTCATAGTTGGTAATCTTCAGTGAAGTTGTTGAACCAATTCCAACACCTGCGTTTGCGTTGTTAAGGTTGGTGTCATCAGTTCTAACAACCTTCAGTACTCCTCCATAAGAAAGGAAAGATGATGCACTCATCCAGTACTCGTATTGCGTGTCAGTTGACAGAGGCTTACCGAATGTATCAATAAGTTCTTGTTCTGTAGAAATGTCAATTGGATCGTCAATTGGTCCGATCTTGAAAGGTCCAGCTATCGCACCAATGTTGTCTAGTACATTATCAGCTCTTCCTACTGTTAAGTCAACCTCCCTGACTAATACGCCTGGAGATAATTGAGGAGTCGCCATGTTTTTGTTCTCCGAGTCTCAGTTTATCTGAAAATATTTATTAAAACGTATAGTTTGACAGGGGAAACGTGACGTGAACTACCAATCTGGATAACTCCAGTCAACGAACGGATCTTTTTTTCTTTTTCTCTCTAACATTCTTTTTATTGTACATTCTTTACACTCATAAGAATATGAAGATGCTACTGGTCCTCTATCTTTTCTAGTTCTATAAAAATCCTCAACTAAGTTTTTTGTCTTATCACAAACTCTACACTTTCTATCTTGTAGTAAAAGATGCCCTAACTTAATCTGTCCATCTAAATCCATTATTTTTTAACGTGTATTAATTCTAAATGCTCTAGAGCATTGATGGAAAAATAATTTTGTGCGTCTGATTGTTGAACAATCGTAAGTTTTTTTAACAACTCCTCATCATCAGAAATAAAACAATCAATACCATCAAATCCCTTTTCAATCCCAACTCTGAGTCGTAATCCACCATTCCACAATTCATTGCCTTTCAACAATAAAGGATTTCCTAATTCTTGCTGCTCCAATAATTCATAAAATCTTTTAAATTTTGCCATACCTGGAAGTTCTCTACAAGGCACACCACCCCATGTGATGTCGTCAAATAATACCTCTTTAAGTTCTAATCCATAATTATTTTTCGCTTTCCAAATTTTCATCATCTATACTCCCACATATAGGATCTATCACCGTATTCTGCTGTTGTCCATCTATCTCCATCACTATCAACAAAACTGTCTTCACCTAACCCATCATTTAAGAATCCAAATGGTGCCATGTCCTGTTCAATTTGATTCTTCTGTTCTTCGTATAATCTTTTCCTTACGTCTTGATCGGTTAGTTCCTTAAAGTAGTCCATCTGGACTAACCAAGCGTAGATGACAAGACACATTGCCAAGTCATCATTACAACCTTCTTCAGCCTCAAATGAGTTATGCTTTGAGATGAATGTAGTAAGTTCTGAGATGATCTCATAGTCACTGAAAATAAGTTTATCTTCTTCGATAAGTGTTTTGAGGTTAAGTGATCCAACCTTCTTCACAGTCTTGGACATTTTTACCCCAAGTTGTGTTTTTTTACCAGAAAATCCCTGACCAACAATCTGTCCTGCTCTACCTCTCATAGAGCACATCAATAGATTTTGATACTCAAGATCATATTGGAGAATACTTGCAACTTGATCTCCAATATCATTTACCTCACATAAGATAAATGCACTATTATAGTTCTTTGCTACTTCATAAATGATATTGGGAAACAACATCGGTTTGATGTCATTATTTCTATATTTGGCAACAACTCTATGAGGGAACTCCGTAATATCAACCACAACAAATGCTGAGTAATCTTCCCCAACTCCTCTTGCAACATCAACAGTCATTACATAATCATGATTTTCTTTAGATGGTTCATAAACATCTAACCCAGCACTTCTTTGAATTGGATTGTCATAAATTAAAGTTTTTAACTTACTAGGTGCAATCAGAGTATCAACTGATCCTAGGAACTCACATTCAAACTCAACCTTGAACTGTGCCTCTGACGTGTTCTTAATAGTTGTCTTTTTCCATTTATCATCTCTACCTGGAACTTCTGACCAGTGAACATCTGTAGGGACATAATCATTCTTCTGCCTCTCTGCATCATGCCACAAACGGTAGAAGTGATTCATACCGTGTGGGGTAGATACAATGATTACTTTGGTGTTTTTACCAGAAGTAATAGTAGGATAAACAGATGCAAAGAACGAGTCAGCAACGTGATTCGGGACGAATGCGAACTCGTCGAGAAAGAGGATGTTGAACGACATACCTCGTACAGCACTTGCAGACGTAGAAGCTGCCAATATCTTACTGCCATTTTCTAACTCCAGAGATCCTTTGTTCCATGCTATGATACCCTGCTGCATCCACTTGGGTAGGTTTTCATATGCAGTCTGTAACCTTCCAAGAAGTTCTCTGGCGGTTGCTGCTTTGTTTGCAAGAATACCAATATTAACACTGTCATTAAAAACAGAATAATGCAAAAGGTAAGATATGACTGTAGTGGATTTACCAGTCTGTCGTGGCATCTTACAGATGTTAAACCTATTGTTATGGAAGTTATTGATTAACTTCTCTTGAAAGTGATACGGATGAAATTGAGTTAGACCCTCATCAAGAGAAATAATCTTGACATATTTATTAGCAAAGTAAACAGGATCTTCCTTACATTTCATAAACTCAAGAATTTGATCTTGAGTAAACTCAATAGCAGTGTTTGCTTTTTTTAGATTCGGATTACCAAGGTATACATTATCAGACATAAGTTATCAGCAGTTCCAGGCTCTAAGTGATTTGTTGATTCTGCTATTAGGATCGTTTGCAGTCTTTGAGGAAGTAAGTTTCTTTTTCATTCCCTTCATTCTAGCGCAGAATGACGCTCTACGGGGATTTCCAACCTTCTTGCTTGGTGCTTTAAGGTCGCTTCCAGGATTTTCTCTTTCGTAAGATTTCCTTCCTTTTTCGTTAAGTCCCCCTGAGGGAGACTTACCGGACTTTTTTGTCCATGCTGCTCCTTCTGCGTGAAGGACTGGTTGTCCAGGTTCATACTCGGATACGTTGAAAGTTAATAGTTTCGCACCGGGATAAACTTTGTTGATCTGATCTTGAACATCAGATCTAGTTGGCAATGATACTTGAGAGAAGAACATTTTCAACATAATCGTTGAACTTCTAAAACGGAAGACAACATTTACAAGATTACCAGTTTTTGCTGGCATTCTAACTGCCTCTTCAACCATATCTGGGCATGATTTTTTACCATGCACTGGGCACTCTTCACCCTCATGTGTATGAGCACATCCTTTCTTCTCATCAATCTGCTCACCATCATGTGTAATTTCATCTCCTGCTTTTACACAACGGTTGTAAGTTTTGCCAAAGAGTTTTTGAGTTCCTGCTTTTTTGTAACCCTTCCAGCACTTCTTACCTGCTTCATCCAGCATATCACTACCAAGACCTTTTGTTGCTTTCAAGGGTTCTGGTTTAACTAAATCTATAGTTTCATAATCAGTGGCAGTAAAACTATCTCTCCAATTTTCAAACTCTTCTTTCTTAGTCTTATTTCCCCAATTTGCTGCACCAACTTTTCTACACTTGACCAGTGCTCCCGATGCATATGCACTTGGCCAAACTGAATAACGTGACTTGACTTTATGATAGCAAGCATCCTTCTTGCCTTCTTCAATATCAATCTCGTCACCAACTTCTACATTGTTATCTGCGAACCATCCACGGTTTACTTCTAACGCACACAGCACCTCTCCTTCAGAGTATACTGCACTCTCGTCAAATGGTTCTAATTCTTTAATACTTTCGATAATTCCATCCTCTCTGATAAAAGCAATGTCAAGAGGAATTTTTGTCTCAGTCATGTGAAATGACTGTTTCTGTACATTATCAAAGATAAACAACATCCCACTGTTTGTTTCTAAACTTTCACGGAACATTAGTCCCAGATTAAAATCTCTGATATTGTTTGGAATTTCAATATTCAGAGGTAAAGTAACAAACTCGGTTGATTCTTTCATTTTCTTTTTTGGTTTATCAGTTGAGACATACGTGGGTTTTGCTGCTCCTGTCTTTTGTGGTTGACCAGGATCAGCAGCTCTCTTTCTTCTCTGAGCAGAAAGTCTTTCTGACTTACTCATACTTGCTCTTTTTGCAGAAGATACGCACTTAGGTGTTGACTTCTGACCTGGTTGACGAGCACACGGTTTACCTGATACAACTTGCACCCAACCTGGTTTTCCACCTTTTGATCTTGACTTACCAAACCAATCACGAAGACTCTCTTCGCTCATGCCGTTTCCACCATTACCATTTCCGTTGCCATTACCATTACCGTCACCATTTTTCTTGGTTTCAGTATCGTCGTCAACAGAGTGTCCATTTTCCTTACGGAGCATTCCAGCAGGTCCCACAACCTTAAATCCTTTAGGGATTGGTTTACACTTTTTATCAGTGTAACAGTAATATTGTCCTGCAGGGCAACGTCCGTTTTTAGCCATCAAAAGAGTAATTACTCCCTTTTATTTATTATTCCATTCTTCTTTAAATTCTTTATGGATCTTAATCTGTTTTAGGTGGTTCTGTGATAACTCTACCATTATCATCAGTCCAATTAGTATCTATCATATGTTGGTCTTTTCTTTCACCCACTACCATCCAACTGACAGTGGCAGTGCAAGAACTATCCTGTGCCAGCACTGTTAAAGTATTACCGGATACAGAACCTTTAATTGCTGTCCAGTCTGTTTCATTAGTGGTAAAACACTGAACATTGGTGCAGAGTGCAACGAATGTTCCCTCTGTCATTCTTCCTGCCGTATCAATATTAACAGTAGCAGAACCATTTACAAGATCAACTTTTCCTCTATAGATAAGATCTGCTTGTGGTCCCTCAATAAATGAATGAACAAGATTATGGGTAGTTGACATTCCAACAAGTGGATGATCAATTTTAAATGATCCAGATCCTTTAGACAGAGATCCTTGAATTACTGTGCCACTCGCATTTACTTCGAGTCCACTTTGTCTTAAAAAGACTGAAGTAACAGAACCACCACTTGTGGAGGCTCTAAACGCATAAGGAGAAGCATTATTCCATCTAATAGAAAAAGAATCGGCGTCTCTAACCAAAGCCCAATTAGTGTCACCATGTGAACTGCCGTCTTCTTTCATTATTAATTGAGGAGCAGTTGAAAACATATTAATATTTCCATTAAAGGTAGAACTACCATTTACTTTTAATATTTGGGTTTGTGTAGTTCCTCCAACATCTAGTACTTCTGAAGGAATACCTGAATTGATACCAACATTTCCACTTGAAGTTATACGAAGTCTTTCAGAAGTACTGGAACCAGTGCGAAAAGCTATATTGCCAGTTGAAGTGCCATTGACCATATGGAAACTATTAGCACTTCCATGTCCTGCACCATAACCTATAAGATAATGTACGCTGCTTCCTATATCTGTACCTCTTAAATCTAGTTTTGTAAAATTGGACAAATAAGATATAGTTGCAAAACTATTATTTGGTCCACTAAATGTTATGTCACCATCATCAGCAATACGGAATTTTTCTGTTGGTGATGCAGATCCGTCTGGTGTGGTGCTGAAAACAATTCTACCTGGATAATCATCAGTTCCAGGTGTAGCATCAGCTTGTGTTTCAATTCTTGCATAAGCATTATTACTATTATCAGTAAAAGTAATACTTCCAATACTAGAATCGTTAGATGCTGATGATCCTCTTTGTAGATTGAGACGACCACTATCAGCAGTATTACCAATTCTTCCTTGAATAAGTAATCTTGCATTTTCTGCATGAGCATCACCACCAGAAGGTTCACTGTTCGTCCCTAATAGAATGTAACCATTTGCAGTAGCATTAAGTCTAGAAGAACCAGATGTTGTAAGTCTAATGTAATCATTAGAAGGGAAGCTGATAGAGGTATTAGTATCTCCTGTGTGTTCAATTGTCTCAGCAACAGAAACAGTATTAGCAAATGTAGAAATACCAGAGACATTTAAGGTGTCAGTTTCAGTATGTCCTAGAACATCTATTTTATCAGAGTGTACACGCATTATAGCAGAAACACCTGCATAAAATGTAAACCTATCAACAGAATGAAGATATTCAATTTGACCAGCATACTCACCACCTCCAGAAGTTGCATCACTAAAGTATATTGACCCGTAACTAGAAGATCCAGATCTAATTGTTATTCCACAGTTACCAGTATCTGCAACAGTTAAATTATCTGCAAGTTCATTACCCTCTGTCGTCGTTCCTATCAATAATCTACCACTAGAATCTATACGGAGTTTTTCTGCTGTACCAACACCAAATAGTAAATTACCAGTTGTAGTTCCTCTAAGAATGGTGTCATTATCAACAGCAGTGGTTACAAAATTACCAGCAGACGTTGCCTGTCCAAGCATCGTTCTATCATCATCATCTGCATCAGAATCATTAGCATTTAGTCTGATTTGTGGCGTATTGCCGGTTACCATGACAGTTCTTGCCACATGTAACCTTTCTTGCGGATCAGCAATTCCGACACCCACGTCGCCATTGGAATCTATACGAAGTCTTTCACTGCCAGCAGTTTCTATTGTAAATGTATCATCAGCAGGGAATCTGATAGCAGTGTTTGTATCTCCAGTATGAATAATCTTATCAGCAATAGAAATATCGCCAGAGAATGTAGAAATACCAGAGACATTTAACTGTTCAGTTTTTGTAGTTCCACCAACATCAAGTCTTTCTGAAGGAATAGTTGAATTAATACCAACCGTGCCATCTTGAAGAACTGTAAATGCTTGAACTTGAGTTCCAGTTTGATTATCAGAGAATATCGCAAAAGCATTAGCGTTTCCACTTCCAGATCCCAAATACTTGAGTGAGAATCCAAGCTTAGCACTATCAGATTCTCCATCATGAGCCTCTCCAGCACCATCAACTCTAATGAGAGTGATATCATTGCTATCACCACCAGGACCAATACGAATTGCTGTTCCACCATCTTCAGATACAAGACGAATTGTAGATGCTGATTCACCAAGGTCTAATGTATAAGCAGGACTTGATTGATTAATACCAACCCTTCCGGTAGTGGTTATACGAAGTTTTTCCGCGGGAGTGTCATTAGCAGCAGTATGAAATGAAATATCACCATCAGCATTTTTTAGTGAAACATCATTTGCTTGTGAAGGATGAGTACTATTGTAACCAATAATATATTTGCCTAAAGAATTTCCATCAGTAATAATTTTAAAAAGTGCAGAACCATTAGAACCGCTAGGAGCATCAGATGCATCAATTCTTATTTCTCTTAAAAAATTATTACTAGCTGTAGAATAAACTGTAAGACGTGCTTGTAAATCATCAGTTCCGATACCAACATTACCACTTTGATCAATCGTTACGACAGAATCACTTAATGTTGCATTAGAATCATCAGCAGTATTATCTTGCAAGATATGTAATTTTCCTCTTGCGAAAGAAGTACCATCATCTTCTAATACAATTGCAGTTTTAAAGAATGCATCTTGAGTAGAACTATCACTTGTTCTAAAATAAATTCCTGATGTTGAACCAGTAGATGAATTTTTTGTTTCAAGATAAATGTTTGCGGAAGTATCATCTACTATGTGTAGTTTTTGTAATGAATTATTAGTTCCGATACCAACATTTCCAGCAGAAGTTATACGAAGTCTTTCACTGCCAGAAGTTTCTACAGTAAATGTATCAGCAGCAGGGAATCTGATAGCAGTGTTTGTATCTCCAGTATGAATAATCTTATCAGCAATAGAAATATCGCCAGAGAATGTAGAAACACCAGATACATTTAATGTTGTGCTTGTGGTTCCAGTTCCTTGAACTATTAATCCACTTCTAAATGTACCAAGTCCAAGAGAATCAATATTAGTTACGTCCTCATAAGTCAAAACACCAGTGAATGTTGCTGCAACACCAGTGATATTACGAATAGAAATATCAGGACTTCCAGAAAGTCCAGCTGCTGTTCCAGTTATATTATCACTCGCAGTAATAAATCCAGCACCATTGGTTAATTGGTTATTGTTTGTTGGAATTGTAGGTGTATTAGTAAAGTTGTTGTAGTCAAGAAGGAAACTTGACGATAGACCACTTAGACTACTTGCAGATCCTGTTAAGGTGCCAACAAATCCACCAGTTGAAGTTGTAACACCAGTGACCTCAAGATCATTATTAATTTTTACTTTTTTTGTAGTTGTAATTCCAGTATTGCTATCAAATGTAGCCCATGTTCCACCAGCACCAACATCTCCAGAAGCATCAGCACCAATAAACTTTCCAGATGATGCCTGATATTTTAAGAACTTGCCATCTACTTTTACACTATCTCTGTCAACATCATCAAGAAACTCAAGACGAACTTCTCCACCACCACCAATAGTGGCAATCTGTTGTTGAATTCTATTAATGAATATTCTGTAATGATTTTGTAGTTGATCTAAAGTTACGAACTTTTGATCTATAGGTGTTAGAGGATCGCCAGAATTGTTTGTAGATGGGTCTCCAGGTAATGTTGGATTGTCCTCAGTAAGTAAAGTCTTCTCATTAATCTTTGAGAAAACTTCCTCTACATGATTGATACGTTCAACTAATTGGGCATTTTTCTTTTCTAATACGTCAAGTTGAAGTTTATCTAAAACTTCTTTGACTTCTTCCTGAATATTACCAATATACTCATTCTGCTTTTTAAGATGAGTTTCATTGATAACAATATTAACTTCCAAGTCTTTAACAGTCTGAGCAATGTTTTGCTCTACATTATCAATCTCAGACTTAAGTTCTGTATAAAACTTGGATGTATTCGTTTCTAAGTTTTCTTTTAATTCTCTTACATCTTCAGTAAGAGTTTCTTCAATAAAAGAAAACCTCTTAGAAAACTCATCAAGTTTTTTAGAATATTGACTTAATTTTTTATCCTCATGAACTACTCTGCCAGTGAAATCTTTCTGAAGAGTTTCATATCTTTTAGATATAGATTCAATTTCCTCTTTATATTCTTTTACAACATCTTGAAGAGATTCAACTCTTTCAAAAGTTTTTTGCTCAACATCTTCAGATAAAGATTCAACTTTTTCTGATAGAGTCTTTACTCTTGAAAGAACCTCTTCTTCAAGTTTTTTTACTTCCTTTTCGGATTTTAATTTTGTCTCTATAAGAAGATTACTATACTTAGGGATCTCCTCTTCAGTGAACTCTTTTACCCTTTCACTCAGACTCTCAATAGTTGATTTATATGAATGAATTGCAGAGTTTATTTTTTCTTCAGTCTTTACTTCAGTTTCTGCAAAAAGTTTTTTATATTTTGGAAGTTCTTTTTCTACTAACTCATTTACTTTTTTATTTACATCTCCGACAGTTTCTTTAACCTCTGCTTTGACTATGTTAATAGTATTTTCATTAATACTTTCAATAGACTCTAAAGCAGTTTCAACTTCTTTATTAACGTCTACTTTGATTTTATCTAAGTTTTCTTCTATCCCTTCTTTAAAAGTTGCAAATCTACTATCGGTTTTAACCTCAGATTCTGCAATTAACTTTTTGTACTTTGGTACGTCAACACTTAAAAAACCGTTTATAGTATCAGATAGGTTTGCAAAATCCTCTTTTATACTATCAACAGTCTTTCCATTAATTGATGATATTTTAGATTCAATATTAGTTATTGATTCTTCCACAAAAAGAAGTTGTGCCATCATGGCACTATCTAAATCTTCTTTTTTGATTAAAGTTTTTATTTCTTCTCTAATTTCACTAACTTCACCAGATACACTCTCCACCTTTTCTAAATTATTCTTGAAACTATCAAAAGTAGAAGTAAAGTCAGATAAGGATTGAATATGATTTAAGTTTGATTTAAAAGCATCAAATGCTTCAGATACTTTCTCTATTTTTTCTGGACGTGCAGAATCATAACTCTCCTTTACTTCATCCAGGGGAGTCTTATTATTACCAAAAAAATCTGAAGGTTTCTTTAATGCCACTTTAAATATATTCTTCTATTTTACTATTTATTGTCCTCTTTTAATCCATCTTTAAGCATCTTTGCTAGATCTGCCGTTGATCCAACAAATAATGCGTTGTTAACTGTTGATGGTCCTTTAACTTTTTCCTCTGCTTCAACATCTTTGAGTTTCTTTTGAAGGTCTAATAGTTTATCAGTTGCATCAGCAACATTCTTAATTAACTGACCAGCAACTTCATATGCTCTTGGCATTTCACTTTCCTGTGCAAGTTCAAGAACACCATTTAATGCTTCTTGTCCCTTTTCAATGATAGAATAAAGATTACCTCTAGTATACTCGTAATCTTTTTTTACGTCATCAACACTATCTTTGACTTTTTCAATTTTACTCTCAATCACTTCTGGTTTTATAACGTCACCGGAAGTATTGAATGCGTCATTTAAATCGTCAAAGTTTTTTGTCATTTTCATCAGAAGCTACCACTAAATCCAAAGTCATCTCCAACTTCAATCAATGCAGTATCTGCAGCGTCAATAATAAAGATTTCCTCTCCTGTTAAGTGCTCAGTAATAGTAGTACCATCTTGACCTCTCTTCACGTTAATTCTATTACCAGTTATCTTAGTGATGAATATCTCTTCTCCATTAAGATCGACATATGTTTTTTCGGTGAGACCACTAGCATCGGCAACGTTAAATGCTGTTTTTGATATTGTAATATTTTCTGCCAGTGTCGTTGCCGCGTCCCCTGTGTAGTTCTTGATTGCTCTTGGCTCGACAGAGTAAGTTTTTTCTCTGGTTGTATTTGTAATATCCGTTCCAGTAAGGTAACTGATAGTAGCCTTTTTGATGATATCTTTTGTTGCAGAAGATGCAGGACCAAAAAGATATGTTTTTGCAGTAAATCTTAAAGTGTAAAGAAGAACTCTTCTACTAGTAAAATCTCCTTCATAATCATCCTGCATGGTTATATTTTCTAAAACAACAGGAATATCTCTTTTCTCTTGCAGTGCCTCTACTAATTCAACAGTTATATTATATGCAGGTTGAAAAAATGGTAAAATTTGTTCTACAATTTGAAGTGCATCATCGTTCAATTTACTCATAATAGCAAGTTCAAATTGCATATTATATGGAACTGGCATGAAAGACTTTTTAGTCTCAGTGCCATCATTAGGATCTTTTACTGTAAATGTTGAAGTTGTAGTTACTTTTCTAGTAGGATCATAAGTTAAACCAGTAAACTCAAACGACATCCTTGGTAAGGTAATCGCAAATGGTTTATTCAGGTCTGGAGATTGCTCTATTCTTGCCAGAAACTTCTGAGTAGGACCATATGCTAAAGGAACCTTTACAACACTGACGGTGTTATCACTGGAATCCTCATGTTTAATAGTAATGTTATTAAACAGAGTACCAAAAGATATAATGGTCCTCCTCAAAATTTCGTTGTAAAAATACTCAAACATTTTTAAGTCCTACAATATCTTTATATTAAGATATTTTTATTTAGGGCATACCGAATGGGTTCTGCTCAGAGAAGTCAATAATAGCATCTGCTTCCGTTTCAATGTTGATATTATCAGCAAATCCATCATCCGCAGGTTGTGCATCTGCTATTCTCAGTTTGTATGCTGCACCAGAAGTTTGACCAGTAATAGTCTCTCCACGGGTGAATTCTCCAGTTACAGTGCCAACTTCAAGTTCATTTGTTTCAGAGTTCCACACTCTAACTCTTGCTGTTGTTCCACTAGATGATCCAGTTACGATTTCGTTAAATTGGAAAGTTCCAGATCCAGAACTTCCAGATGCTGCGATAGACATAGTTGGAGCAACAGAGTATCCTACACCTGCATTTGTTAGGAAGATATTTGAAATTGTTCCAGCAGCACTTACGACTGCTGTTGCAGCAGCAGAAACTGTAGTGACACCAGTCTTAAATACTTCACTGCTAAATGTGATTGTAGGGGGCACTGTATATCCCGAACCACCACTTGTAATAGTAACGATACCAACGACACCATCACCTATGGTTGCTGTAGCCGCAGCACCAGTTCCACCTGATCCACCACCAGTAAATCTAACACCTGGTGCTACAGTGTATCCGGCACCCGAATTTGCTATATCAACTCTTTGAACTGATCTATCTCTTGGATTAGCATTTAAATTGCATACATTGATACCACCAATCATAGTTGCAATACCACTTGCTGTAGTGCCTCCTGCAGGGGCAGAGGAAACAACCACCGTTGGTACACTACTATAACCACCACCTCTATTTGTTATTGTAAACTGTCTGACACCACCATCAAATATAGCAACAGTTGCAGCTGCCTGAACAGCAGAACCAACTAAAGTAAGTGTCTGTGTAGGACCTTGAATAGTGTTGATTCCATCATCAGTCTGTCCATCAGACTCCTCTCCTATGAGGTTATTATCAATGTCCTCGATTCCTGTTGCGATAACTTCGTCCTCCAAACGGAAGAGTTCGCAATACAGTTCATAAACGTAAAGATTTTGCAATTGATAATATGGTTTTGCGTATTCAATATCTTTAATTTCATAAACTCTATCATCAAGAGGAAACCAAATTAGATCTCCACTTTTTGGCCTAGTTGATAGTTTTATATTTGCCTGATCTTCAATTAGTGGAGTAATATAGTTTTCAAATCTTTCTCTAGAAATGATAAGTCTTACTTCATCCTTTGACTCAATTCCAAACTTAGAAAGAATATTTCCAGCACCAGAATATTGATCATAGTTATCAACATAAGCCTCTAGTGGCAATGCCAGATCAAATTTGGACTGCACTACTTCTCTTAAGACAGAATTTTCTGTCATGTATTTTCTGGGTAGATAAAAAATCTCTACCCCATACATTTTAAGTTGCTCATTAATTAAATCCTGAACAAGGTTTTGTTCACCAACTGTTCCTTGAGTAAAAAATGGATTTAACATGATATCAACCTATCATATCGAATGGGGGAAGTTCATACGTGTTGGACATCTGCTCCCTAATCACTTCCAAGTCCTTCTGAGCATCATCGTAAATCTGACGACCATTCAACTCTATACCACCAGGTAACTTGACACCCTGAAACTTTATTAAGTTTTGACCCCACTGCCTTTTTACAAGTGCGGTTACATATCTTTTTAAGAAAGAATCATTCCAAACTCTTGAATAAGAACTTGGATCTAATAAACGGTAACAATCAATAATTAGATAATCATCTACAGTAGCCGATCCCCAATCAATATCTAAGTATAATCTGTCTTGTCTTTGATTGAATCTAATAAACTTATCAGTACTCAACGCAAAATCAATATCTTCAAGATATCTTTTGGTCATTGCATAAGTAAGAATTTCGGTTGATCCAAAATAGTAAATATCGTTTAAAAATAATTGATATTTTACACTGAACATATTATTAGTTACAGTGTTTGATCCATCAAATTTAAATACCTTCGTTATCCCAATAACTTCTGGTGGAACTTGAAGATAATTACTATTTTCCTCAAAAGAAAAACTTACTGAAGATCCATTAATAGTGGAAGTTGCAGTGGAAGTTGTAATACCTGCGGTGTTATTAGATCCACCTCTAGCTCTCCCTCTATCAATGTCCTCTTGAGTAATTTTATATTTTAAAAACGTTTGAGTAACACCATCAAAGTGTCTCTCTTGAAAATATTGTAAGGCATCATCAACCAGATCATCTATTTGCTCATCGGCAACATTAATCTCAAGCACTGGTGCTCCCAGTTGCCTTTTGCAGTAATTAATTAAATCTGTCCTACTTGCTGGTTGTGCCATTTATTCCACAAGTTTCCCTACAGTATTTATGGTGCTGAAGATACAGGATTATAAACATATACATTCCCATTAGTAAGTGTATATGTTGTAGATCCTCCACCAACTTCTTCCTTGATTAAAACATCATAAACATATCTTCCTTCATTCAAATTTCTTGTAGAGGTTGTACCCAAGGAAAGTTTCATTTGACCATCAAATGCACTAGTAAATCCAACAGTAAATGAAGTTGTGATACCAAGTGTTGCTCCAACAGCAACACTTTTTGACATAGCAGCAGACCCACTGTAATCAGTTAAGTCAAAGTTACCACTCGAAATAGTCTTTACATTTAGATTTGCAGTGAAGTCCGATCCTCCATATATGGTCAAGTTAAGACCATATGGAACTCCAGAATCTGGATCGAACGTGATATTATTAGACGGCATCTGGTATTCCTATTATAGAGATTGTTTCTTGCTGTTTATAATAAAGTTTTGCAAAAGATTTTGCAATATTTTTTAGCATGTCACGATCATCACAATTATCTATATCCTTTGCAATCTGCTGATATGCAAACATCTTTGACAAATTTTTCAACTCTATGCTATCAGGATCCATGTAATAACTCCTTTAGTAATGACTTAATTTCATTGAGTTCACTCTTCACATTAGCAAGATCTTGCTCCATTGTCTGTACTTTCTGATTCTTTTCAGTTTTCACGTCACGCCTTGAAAGATACTGTGTATATTCCAAAGTATTTACATTAACAATTGCGTTGGTTTCAGGATCTCTTGCGAGATCCTTATGACCTTCCATCTCATAAAATTCCATATTATGCTAATGCGATAACTCTAAGTTCTTTCACTCTTGGAACGAAGCATTGACTCGTAGATGTCAGAGCTAGTTTTATTCTATATGTTCTAAATGAGGGCAATCTATCAATAGTAAACGTATACTCTTTATAATCAAGTGATCTACTCTCAAAGGAGAGAGTATTTGACTTAGTTATAAAGGAATCAGATTCACCATTATTATTTTCAGATGCAATAACTTCTCCTCTTTCATTAAGATTTGCATATCCAGGGAAAGGAGTAAATACAGGAACTAATCCTGGTTTATTATTAGTTGCAAAGAATGCTCTAATGTCTGATCCCTCATTAACATGAGCAGCAACAATAACTTTAATTGAAGATGCTGGATTTTCCAGAACAATTTCTTTAGAAAGATATTGGAATGCTGTTGGATCTTCAGTGGCACTATTAACTCTAGAGTCTGTTGCAAAGTTCGAGATAATATTATTTACTCTGTTGGAAGTGAGAATAGCATTCACTCTTTGTGCATCAATAACAGGACTTATACGTGTGTCTGTAGATGAGAGGAAAAGTCTCATCTGCATCGACTTTCCACCAACGATATTGGTAAGTTGTGCGTCTTCGTTCACCTTAGATGCAATCATTCTTGGAGTATCAAAATAATTCTTTTGATTTATAGTGATATCTTGGAATCCAGCATCAATATATGGTAGTTCATTACCACTAAAACTTTGTGAAGTTATTGTTCTAAGTTCACCTGTAATGCTAGTTCCAGGGACAGTAACATTTTGAACTTGTGGAGTAATAATTTCAAAAGGCATGTTTTGAGTTGCTCTAACTCTCGATCCTCCGGTAGATCTGTCACCTGTTATGTAAAGTTTAGGGAATCCAACATCAGTGCTTCTATCAGTTCCTGTTGTTGCACTAGTATCAATTTTAACCTGATAACTATCAAATGTAAATGGATCAAGTTTAGTGACATCAGTCAACGCGTGAGTCCTGTTAATTCTATTAAGATTGATACCACCTAGTTCATATTTGTAAACAGGAGTTCCAACAGGATATGTTTTTGGATCAGTTCCTCTTACAATGTTTCCACCAATACTATTTCCAGAGACATTAGTATATTCAATAATTTCGTCACCAATTAATAGGAAACCAACGTTAGTTGTTCCAACTCCAACATTTTCAAATGTTGAGAATGTTGTTGCACCACCAACTGCAATTTGATCTGTAGACGTAGATGAGTATTCTGCAGTCAACTTAGTTGGTTTTACATCAGGATGAACGCCAGATATATTTACAGAGTTGTCAGAGAAATACATTCCATGATTCTGATGATTAACCTTAAAATGCAATCCATCGGAATCAGTTATGATGTTTGAAATTTGAACATCTCCACCAGTTCCAAGTCCTGCAGCACCAGATGAATTAAGTTCAGTGGAAATACCAGAACTATTGAAGAAGAACAATGTTTTTGCTGCTCCAACAACAAACTCACCTTGAACATTATTCAGAATAAGTTCATTAGTATGTCCAATACCTGCGATTGTAAGTCTTGCATTTCTACCAACAGATGCTGCTCCAATTGTATCAATACCAACAACATCACCGACTTGATATCCAGAACCACCCGCATTATTAATGGTGGCACCAGAAGCAACAACACTACCATTTCTAACAGTGATGTCTGCAGTAGCCCCTCTTCCGTTACCAGTTAAGGTTACAAGATTAACACCAGTGAATGTTTGACCACCATCAGCAGGAGTATATCCAAGACCAGCATTACTAATAGAAAGATTTCCTACAGCAGATCCTGCGGTTCCTACAAGGTCACCAGTTGCATTTGTCGTCGCTTGGAAGAATGTATTACCAAACTCATATGCATCTGCAACGGTAGTTCCCAGACCAACTCTAATTGATCTAGACTGAAGGACAATAGGATCAGGAGTAAGTTTTGCAATCTGTGCATTTCCCCTTGTAAGTTCTGGACTATAGAACTCAACCGATCCAGTATCAAGGAAGTCTGCTCTATAAAGAGTAAACTTAAGATCTTCCCACTGACTTGGTTCCCATGTAGAAGCGTTCTGTGATTTAAACAGAGATCCAAGATATGGTTGGTTAGAAATAAACGTGTCCGTCAGAAGATCATTTTCACCAATCCTTGAAATATAGACACTATATTTGGTAGAATTAGATGCTAAACATACAGCATATTCAGTGCCACCCTCAACATATACAGGTGCTTTAAACTGAATATTAGTAGCAATTGATCCGTCAGCTGATGTTTGAACATCATCTGGATCTAAAACAACCTCAGAGAAAGGTAGAATCCTTGCAGTTGGTGAACCATTAGACATGGTTCTTAACTGGAAGACAACAGGAATATCCATGTCATCCTTAGATCTAAAGAATACATCACAACTGGTCAAGAATACTCCAGTATCATCTTCTACTAAAAATGATTGTGCAAGTGGATCGTAATAGGTAATAATTGTCTGAGTTCTTGTTCTTGAAGAAACAACTCTGCTACCAACAACCTCTGTACCAAGATCTCTGTTAACATTTCTACTCTGAAACTCGTTCTTTAGTTCAACTCTTGCATTTCTAACAGAAATAATATTTTCTTGAACTGTTTCTAAAGTACCAGATGCACTAAATGCTTCCTCTGCAATTGTGGTTGCATTATCTTGATTATTATCAATATCATTAGTAAGAGTGAAAGTCTTAGTTCCACATTCAAATCTTGGGAAAGTAATATTGTTCGGATCTGGGATATAGTAGCTACCAATGAGAGTTGCAGAGAGATCAGAAATCAATCTGACGTTTTGAACAGTTGCAATAGCACCACTTGTAGACCCAACCAATACCATTCCTTCTTTTACCCAACCATAAAAATCACCTCTAGCTTGAGATGCAAGAGAAAATGTATCTACGTTAAGAATGGTAGATGTAGAGGAATAAGATGCTGATAATGGAAGGTTTAAATATGGATTCTCGACATAAGTTTTAGTTGGAGCATCATAAGGTCCCTCCCTATGATTGTGTTGAGCAACTCTAAATCTAATGTTTGCATTTGATTCTGCAGTAGTTTCACCACGACCAGTCTTTATCATTTCACCAACAACTGTTTCGCCGACCTGGAAAGTTCCAGATGTCATAGTAATTTCTAGAAGTTTAGGGACACAATATTCTGTAATATCAACACCATCAAAGAATCCATACATTCTAGTGAGTGGTTTCATCTTCTTAGAAACGAATTCAACGTTTCTAGATCTCATATATGGAATAAGATCTCTGCTAACGACTCTATCTCCAACAGATTCCATATCAAACTGTTCAGTAACAATTGTTCTGACACCAGATCTTGAACGAGTTCCAAACTCTCTAGTTGTTCTGAGTTGTTCTTCAATTACTTGGTCAGTAACCGTTCTAGTTGATGTTCTTCTTCCTGGTCTCCATGTTTCACCCTGGTGAATAACATCAGGACCATTTTGAATAACTCTTTGTCTTGTGTTATCAACAACTTCAACACCAGTCCAATTAGTTTCCCAAGAATCCCAAATTACAGGACCAAATCCAGTTTGGGGATCAATAGTACCAGCTTCAACGTGATCGTCGAATACTTCGTTATAATTACCCTCAGTTTCAATAATCTTTGCATCTAGTCTAGTAGTATCAACCCAATTATCAGATGCTGGAGTAAGTTCTATAGTTCCATTCCAGAAACTGATAAGGAAGGGAGTAACACTTTCAGTTCTTGTGGCAAAGTTCTGTTTAATAAATTCAACCTCAGAATAGTCAAGAGTTACAATATCATTTTGTTTTCTTACGTTATTACCCTCAATATCCGCAAAATCTAAGTCATCAGTAGGATCTGTATCAACAACAGGTCCGAATATTAAATCAACAGAATTTGTATAATGCCTTGGTCTCAATTCATTGAATTTTCTATCAATAGAATTATTGACACGAAGGTTAAGTTCTTGTGCTTGAAAATCATTAAAATTATCAACAAAGAAACCAGACTTAAATCTGTTAAGACCATTGTCATCTGGAATAAAGAAGTTTGCTGTTTCCTTTTCGAGAAGAGATAGTGTGGTGTAATACTCAAGACTTTTAATTCTGTCTTCAAGTTTTTTGATATCCTGCATCTGATATCTCTTATGTTGCATAAAAGATAAAGATGCTTGTTTAGTATCGTAGAGGAATGGAGGAAGATTTACCCTACAAATTTCAATAGCATCATCAATCGGATCAGGTCTGGTAGGAGTATCAGACGGAGTTCCGTACATTATTTGGAACTTTCCTTCCTTAGTCAAATAAACTCTATCAATTCTACCCTGGAAATAAGTAACATCTGCTAATATAGCTTCATCGGAAGATAATACAGTATTCGATGATTGACCAGCAGCGGTAAATGTTCTACCAAGGAATTCTAAAGGAGATCTGGTGTTTGTAGATGCAGTTACAAATGTAGAAACTCTAGGTCTAATATCAATAATATCAGTATTTCTATTGAGATCTATATCTTTAACTTCTGTTGTAAAATCAAACTGATCATAGGAGTTAACAGTTGTTATATCACCATCATCTGTTGAAGAGAAGGAAGCATTCATAAAATATATCTTCAATTGCTTAGTGGGTGCAGAGGAATCTGCCTTCCTTCTAATTCTTCCATGGTCATAGAATGTTTTTTCTTGACCAGTCTGGAAAGAATAGTTTGATGAAATATTAAAACTTGGTGTTACTAATGATGAAACAAGTGCAGATGCTACAGATTCATCAAATTCAACAGTCTCTCCCTCAATAAAACCAATTTCGTTTTTGTAAATAAACGAAATATTAGAGTTGTCTAATTTTTCTGCAACAATTGCAACAGCACCACTTGTTTGACCAATAAGTCTCTCACCTATCAAAAGTTCTTGAGTTGTAGTTGATGTGGTGTTGATCGCTTGCAAAGTAACTTGTGGACAAGATGCACCAGAAGTGTCTGCTGATTCATAAACTCCATGAATTTGAATTACATCAGGTGTATTCAGAGAGATGACTTCATCTTCAACTCTAGTTCCAAAGGGGAAAGATCCATAAGTCAATCCATTGTTTAGAGTTGTTGTTCCGATTCCAGATCCAACTAACTTTGATTTATCAATAGTTATTGAACTAACTCTATTTTTAATTTTTTGCTTTGCTTTTGGTTTAATTTTTTTCAGAGAAGCGATCAAAGTAGCATCACTATTAGATCCTAAATCACGAATTTGTAATGTCTTTCCATTTGGTGAAATATCTAACTGATCTCCATTTAGAGACTCAGTTGTTCCATCATCTCTTATTAATAGATATCTTTCCTCATCAAATGGCAAGAAAGTTTCATTTGTTCCTGCAACCACTTGAGTAGAGAGTTCACTACTTGCAATAGTTACATCAAAAGTTTTTCTAATCGTTAATGATGCATCATCAAGATTTAGATCAGATATATTAATCTTTGGTAATGCAGTAAACAAAGAATCATCAGAAGATGATGCCAGATCTGTTGTAATAATTTTAAAGTCGGTTACATTTAATGCTGCAGCAGGAAGAAGTCCACTAGAAATTCCTGCAACTGCAGTTACACCCTCAATATCAATATGTGTTGTACCAACACTAACAACTCTAGCTATGATAGGATCTTCCGTAAGAAGTCCACCTGTAGTATTATCAGTATATTCAATTAAATCATTTTCTTTTACTAAAGTTCCTGGGAATGCAGGATTATTGCTTCTTACAGTGCTAACTCCCCCAGAAAGAGGACTTACCGTTGCAATTCCAACAGTAAATTTAGTTGATTGAATTACATCTGCACTAAATGTGTTAATACCTACTGAAGAATCAGTTCCATCAAATCCAACCATTCCATAAACAGATTTTGCATCTGAAATATTATGCTCAGTGACAGCAATAGCAATTCTTCCATCATCAACACCATTAAAGATTAGTCTCTCATTTGGTACGAAAGATCCTTCAGATTCGTATACTGTAAGTGCAGTTCCGGCGCTGACTGCATGTCTTAAGAATCCCGTTGCTCCACTATTAGCACCTTTTACAAAAGTTGGAGTTGATAATGTGTGAGATTGATTTATTGAAATTTCAACATTTGTCTGAACATCATAAAGTGCAAGATTCCACTCATTCAAGTTTCCATCGGATGTATTATACGAACCAGACTCTAATCTAAAATCATAAACTCTAGCAACTCCAACTTCATTGCCTGGTAAAGTTTCTTGATCTGCTCCTACTCTTTGATCTCTAAGACTTACAAAATATGTGTTTCCTAATCCAACTGTTGGATTTCTGTGAACTCTATTAAGTCTTAAAGTAGGACCAGTGTTATAAATTAAATTCTGATCTTCAATTGTTCTAGTTGTTCTTGGTTTATCTACATCAAGATAGACGGCATTTAATGATTCAATTTCATATCCTTTTACATATGCTTTTCCAGGAGAGATTTTATATAAAGCAAGATCATCGGAGACGGTTACTCCACCAGGAGAGAATTGTCCTGTGTTAAAAATTCCACCATTACCAACCCTATCATTTAAAGAGTTTACAACAGTAACATCAAATGGTTTGACATAATAGTGTCCAGATTCGTCAAATGTTCTTCTAGCAAGAACATCTGTCAGGTCACTAAATCCAACACCACCACCTGCAATACTTTTTCTTTTGTTTATTTGAAGAACACCATTTATAACAGTGGCAAGTAAAATAAAGTTGTCATCATTAAAATCATCAAGTGCTTTTTTAAATAAACTTACGCTAATTCTTAATCTATCTGCTCCGGGCGCAGCATAATTGTTAAATCCTTGTGAATTATCATTTAATTCTTCATCAATATCTGAGGTAACAATACTTTCATCGATTAGAAGACCAATTCTGTAACTTGGAGTTGTAGTATACTGATCTAATACTAAACTTTCTTTGTTTACATTTACAAAGTTTCCTCTAATAAAATATACACCATTATCGATTTGGAATACAGAACCAGTAGCAGCTGCTGCCGTTTCTAATGTTACTGCAAGAGGAGTTCCTGCTGCAATAGTTGAGTTTCCAAGTAATCCTGAGGATAAAACTTCATTACAAACAATTGGTTCACCGTCACTAAAAATTTGAGTGGAATTATTAGAGGAACTTGATGTCAAATAATTGATGTATAATGTTAAATTACCTCTTTCTGAATCTTCTGGTAATAAAATACTATCTACAAATGCAGTTACTCCAGAATTTTGTCCGGTTATTTTTGTTCCTACTAACTGATCAGCATATGCTGCTACGGGAACACCCTGATAAGTATTTTCTAACTGAACACAATAATATATCTGACTATATCCGGTATTTCCTGGAATTACTTTAGCACCTTCACTAAAAAAGTGCTGTCCAAACTTTTCAATTTGATTTTGCAGTATAGATTGAAGAGAGGTTAACTCTCTAGCCTGAACTGGGAATCCAGGTTTGAATAATACCTTATGATAGTCATTCGCTGCATCAAAATCGTCAAAATATGGTGCTACGTTGAGATTAGTCTGTTGTGGCATAATTCTTTAGAACTGCAAAATAACTTTTATGTCTTCTTTTTGATTCGATGACCGTGTTATAGACGGTCTATTATCAACGTAAATGATACTGCCAGAGTGTGCTTTAACTTCAGGATTGGCTATACCACTAGCAAAAGTTTGACCAAGATAATATGTACGATTATTTATTACGGTAGTTATACCCGAAAAAGCGGTATCAATTGATAGATCTTGACCCGTTGTTGGAGATATAACCAAAGACCCACCACTGCCAGGAGATGAAGAAAACTCAGTTAGGTCAAATCCGTAAGTGGGTTGAGTTTGTGCTGTCCCTACAGTATTAAATCCAGCAAGTGATCGATCCTGCCAGAACTTTAGAACACCAGTATTTTGATCGTAACTTACAACTCTACCAACTGCTGTGGTGCCAGTTGACACAGTTTGAGTAAAGTAAGAGTCTCCAGAGAAAGTAGCAGTGCTATATCCAGTGCCAACTAACTTCAAAGCACTAAGAGCACTTGCTTTATCTGCTGAAAGAAGAGTAGTTGATCCAAATTGCTGAGGATTTTCAACAACACCAACTCTTGCGATTTGGTTTCCTGTTATGAAATCTGGGTTTGTACTATCATTTTCAATTCTAGAGTAAAGCAGAACATTAAATGCACCTAGTTCTCTATAAATGTCTGCACCATGCCCACCTTGAGGTGGGATGATAACATTAAAACTTGGTCTTGTAGTTCCAGTTGGCACTCCACCAGCAACTAGATCTACGTTTCCGTAAGTATATCCAGATCCCTGATTAGAAACAGTTACAGAACTTACTTGCTGGTTTCCATCAATAACTATTGTGCATTGTGCTCCAGCCCCATCACCCTTAATAGGAACCGAGGTATAAACACTGTTCGCCGTGCCAAGACCAACACCCTTGTTAGTAACAGTTACAATTTTAATTCCACCATCAACAGCGTTATCTCTAACCGCAGCATTTTCCGCAGCAGTTAACCAATCTGTTGGGACTGGCATGAAATCTGTTGATTCAAATCTAACAACCTCACTCGGTTTAATTGTATAAAGATATTTCCAAATATATCCATCACCACTAGTTCCAGCAGATCTTGGTTCTAAATCAGTGAAAGTTGGTTCATCTAGAGATGGTCTACCCTCAGTGTTGTCTGGATCTGTCCCATTTTGTAAGCAAGAGTAAACTCTAAAATCACTATTTAAAACAATAAAATTTGCCGAATAAAGGTTTGTTGCACCTGAGATGGGTGCAGTGTTTGATCTGGAATAATCATGCCTATACATATCATATGTTGTTCCAGAACTCCATGTTAGTTTAGGAACAACCTGTCTAGCATCAGCAGTGTTGATTTTTTTCAACGCAATCATTGTATCCCAATAATCATTTTCCTGATCAAAATTATCTTTTGGAGCAGGTGGATCTGAATCCCAATCAGTCTGGTAGTCTGCAGGATTGGGCAGACCAATAAATGAATAATAGGAATTACTAGCATTAGAAACACCAGCAACAAAATTACCCGCATTTAATATTCTAATCTGATCAGTTATAATGGCAGCCATTTTGGACAGAGTTTTTCTTTATTTATTAGTATTAAACGATATAATTTTTGAATTTCAAGAAGTTTGATCTTGTAACTAATGTAGATGTAGAAATACCAGTTCCTTCAGAAATACCAATGCCTCCAAGAGTATAAGAATTGTAAGAATTAGACTCTGCCCTAGCAGTAATGTCTATTCTTCCCCAACTATAATTTCCAAAGAAATCTGAGGTTGTTATACCCGATGTGATGTGTTGATCCACATCAACAGTAACTCTTCTTACATGAGTTGTAACTCCCTGAACACTTGTTGATATAGAAACCGCAGTTCTTACGGCATACACATTATCGGCAAAAGAAGTTCCTACACCCACAGTGTTACCTGAAGGATCAAACGAGGTTATTGACGTTGTTCCTGCACCTATGTTGGAATTCCTTACTACAAACAAATCATTTGCATCAAGAGAACTAATTGTTACTGCAGTTCCAGCAATAGAAGTGTCTCTAAGGAATGAGTCAAACGGAATATGAACATCAAAGATAAGTGATGTCGTACCAACTCCTACAGTTGTGGTTCCAAATCCAACAATAATGCCATTATCTCCAGAGTAAGAATTTACACTTACTTCTTCTTCAGAGTAAGTTGGAGGAGAGATAAGAACAGTTGGTGGGTTTGTATAAGTATATCCAACACCTGGACTTGTGATGGCAACCCCTGTAACTGTCCCTCCAGCACTAATGGTAACATTACCAAGTGCTCTGGACGTAGTTCCAACACCAATAGTTGAACCAAAACTTACTGTGGCTGTTGTATATCCAACACCACCATCAGAAATAGTGACAGAAGAAATTGTGCCAAATCCAGAGACAACTGCTGTTCCAGCTGCACCTGTCTTAGTTTCCTGCCTTATAAATTTAATTTTCTTTTGGAAAATTAGAGATGTATCATTTTCATTTTGTGAATTAAAGATAGGTCTCAGATTATCAACATAGATTGCTGTAGATCCCACTCCAACAGATTTGATAAGATATGCACTTGGATTGATGACTGGTTCATACAATTCTCTATCTTTACCAACACCAATTTGATTAATAAAGATGTCTTCTGTTTGACGACACCAGTCAACGGGTCTCTCCAATGTAACGTCAGAGACATTTCCTGGACCCTCATATGGATTAGTTTCAACAGTATTGGTAGATTTAACCAATTCTACAACTCTTTCATCCTCACTAAGATAAGACGCTTGACCCACTGATCTATCACTCTTGAGTTGTAAAGTGTCACCTTTCTTTACAGTTTCAATAACATTTCTAAAGATAACATCAGTGTCACCACTTCCCTTATAGAAAAGAATATTTACAGTATCACCAATTTTTGGAGCTTCTGTAAATACAACAGTGCTTCCTCCAGTAAACGTATATCCTTCTCCAGGAACTTGAAGGATATTGTTAACGAATATCAAAAGAACATCTTCAACATTAATCTTTGATCCTTTAGCAGCAACGATTGAGATAATAGAACCTGCTTTTGTAAGTGGGAAATCTTTTCTTACACCATCAATAAAGTCATCGACTTTATCCAGAACATCCAATGTTCCAACTGTCCATCCAGAAAATTCATCTACATGAACTTCATCGATTGTTATTTGGAACTCATTTCCAGAGTAGGAGGAAGTGGTTGGAATACCAGTTGTTCCTCCAATGGCAACAGTTAAGATTTGGCCGTTACCATATCCATAACCAGTATTGACAATTTCAAAGTCAATGACACTTGACCCTTGACCAACAACGACGTTTGCGGTTGCATGTGTTCCGAATCCAGTTACGGAGGAAGAACTATATACCAACTGAACATTTGAGTAACTCAGTGGATTATCAAATACAACATCAAGTGGTTTGTTGAGTTTACCACATCTCGCATAGAAATGTTTTCTAGTCGAGATACCAGTGTTTATTTCAAAAGTTGTATTGTCAACAACTCTTAGAACTTTTGTTCCGTTTACTGCTGGGTCAAATGTACTAGCAGAATTATTGGTTGCTCTTGGTGCGATGAGAACAGGTTGAGCAGTTCCTCCACTTTGGAAGAAAGTTGGCACTGTAGAAACACCTGCATTAATTTCAAATTCAGTGGAACTATTAACTGCAGTCACTTTAGTACCACAGTAAACAGGATCAGTTGTTCTTGGATATGTATGAGTGGATGCTCCACCATCAAGTCCACAAGTAAATCCAAGACCAGTAAGAAGAACATCACTCTTCTGTCCAGTTGTAGAGAGGTTGTGAGCAGTTGACGTGGTTACAGTCATTATACCACTTATGTTATCATAAACGGCATTAGAAACATTAACTGGTCCTGAACCACTGTAATCGCATGTAAATGCTATTCCAGAAACAATAACTTCATCATCAATAGTCAGTCCGTGTGCAGTAGATGTAGTAACAGTGGTTAATCCAGTTATTGAAGAATATCCAACATTTGATATATCTCTTGGTGCATAGAATACCTGAGAGTTTGTAACGGCAACTCCAGTAATATGACCACCAGATACTGATGCAGTCCCAATAGAAACAACATTTGGTTCTGATGTAGAATCTGTTCTAATAGCAACATTAACAGTCACTTTATCAACATTAGTTCCCGTTGTTTGTATTCCAGTTCTATATCCAGAACCACTATTACCGATGGCAATAGAAGTTATAGTTCCAGAAGCAGAAACAATTGCAGTTCCACCAGCAGCGACTAGTGGTTGATAACCAAATCCTTCTGTCGATGCAACTGAAACAATAATACCGCCTTTTGGATAACTGGAAATTCCAACATCAGGTCCTAGTGGAACGGTCTCAGTTCCCTGGAAAGTAATAGATGTGATGCCAGACTGCTCACTTAATATATACTGATCAGCAAGTCCAGGTGACTGGAATATATCATTAACTAAAATGACGGCTCCCTCTGTTGAGATTCCAGGAACATCAGATCCATTTTGCTTGAGGGTAAATTCATTTTCAGTGGCATTAAATCCTGCAGAAATATCATCAAAAATATAGTTCTTATAGTAAGACTCATTTGCAGTATTAACAATACCAGATCTCATGAAAGATCTTCCTTGGAAACTAGAGGAAGTAGTAATACCAGTCCAATCTCTCTCATCTGGACGATTTGTTATAGAACCGATTGGAGTATTACCAAATGGTGCCTCTACAAAATTCAGTGTATTGTCTACGATATTATAGTTTCCTACAACTTTGGTTATTAAATCACCTGTGGCAGCAGTTCCAATTTTTGTTCCTAACCATTCTCTACGAACTCTTATAATATTTGTACTACCAATACCAACACCCTCAATCTTCATAATTTCATCACCGATCTTAATAAGATCAGATCCAAAGAATGAAGTTATTCCACTAAACTTTAATGTATTATCAACTGATAATACTTGATCGGCAAGAGTGGTGGTTACTGCAGTGGAAACAATCGGGGATTGAATAAGATTATCAAGTGCAACAATAACCTTTGCATTCTGATTAGTGGAAACAAATCTGTGTGATGTGCCGATGCCGACACTTTCAAGTTCAACCACTTCAGGAATTACCTTCAGAGCATTCTCTGCACTTGTTGCAATCTTAATAACATTATCATCTACTTTAACAGCAAATAGATTTTCCTCTGGTAAGAAAGTCGTATTCGCAGCACCAACAAAACTAGTTGTTGCGATGCCAATAGCCGAATCTGTTTCTCCAACATGAACATATTTTAGTTTTTCACCAGATACAAAGAAGTGATTCGGAATTTTAATCGTGTTATTTGTTGTATTGGCAATGCCTGTATCGTTACCCTCAAAATATCTTTCAAAGATTGGAAGATTTTCATGCTGAATTTCAAATGCTCTTTTAATGTCAGATTCTGTGCCTTGATAAGACCCCAAATCACTATTAATTGTTCCATTAGTGAAATCAATCACATTTGACAATGAAGTGTCTTCGTTCAAAGTCAATGCATTCATGTAAATATTAACCACTGTATCAATACTTGCACTTGGAGTAAAAACAAGAGAAACAGTTCCTGCAGCAGAAACTCTAGATCCAAATGTTCCTAACCCGGCACCAGTTTCTACGACTCCATATTCAGTTTCATATGTTTGATAACTTTCGGTTGAAGTTACATAGTCATCAACAACAATAAGTTCAGAAAGTTGAGTTGAAGTATTAGTTGTGTCTATGACTTGTGCAATAAAGTATGCAGCATCATAATTATTAGGATATTCAGCAACTGTATTGATTCCTGGTGATCCTGAAGATGAAATGCTAGTTGTTCTAGCTTCAAGTCTAGCTCTGGCAAGGTCAATAGTTCCAATACCCGTAATTGTATTTGTAGAAAGACCTACTTGAATAGTGTTAATTACACCTGTGGTTGCGATGCCAACTGAAGTTGGAATGAAATCAACATTAAGAGAAGATCCACTAAAATATGCATGATATGTACCAAGTCCAGTTGCAGAAACTCCACCAAGATTCGTTGTTAATCTTCCATACTCCATCATCTCAATATTTGAACCGTCATGAACAATGTTAAGTTCAACTGCTTCAAATTCTTCATTTTTAGTCAAGTCTGGATTTATATCAACTAAAACTTTAACACTAGTATGAGTATCTCCAATTGAAACGATAGTAGTAGTGACACCAGATGTGACTGGAGAACTCTTTGTTTCAATCGTTGCAACTCCACCTAAACTAGTGGTTCCAACTCCAAGAAAATTGTCATTTAAATTATATGAGAGGACACTAAGGTCATAGTCATTAACTGTGGATCTAGTTGGATAGAATTGAAGTTGAGCTTCGGATCCAGAAATAGCAAAGTCAAAAGATCCCTGATCATAATGAGTTTCAACTCTACCATATTGATTTAAATATCCACGAGAATCGTCATGAAGAAGATCAACAAGCATTAGTTGTCTCTGTGCATTGTATCTCTTATCCCTTACATATGTGATATATTTTTGGAATCTGACATCACTTAAAAGGAAAGTATCTACTATACTGAAAGGAGTTGCTCTAGGATTACTATTAAATTGAGGACCAATATCATCAATAGAAAGAACTCTATTACCAACAGATTCAAAGTAATCTGTGAGAATTCTATTAGAAAATACTATTTCATCAGAGATAAGTTTTGAACCTTGAGTTAAACTATTTTCTGTGGCAAGATCAAATCCATAAACACAATTTATACTTGCAAACCCATCAATATTATTAACAGTGCTGACGTTGGTAACATCTGTCGGAATACCAACAGTCATGCTGTTACCATTATTGGTTTCTAATTGATAATCAGAGAACTTCTTATATCCTAATGTATGATTTAACGAAGAAACACTATCATTCCAATCATCATATGTAACTCTTGATCTTAACGAGTAAGAGAAGTTTTGGTAATAGAAATTGTCTTGAAGTTTTTGCAATTCAAAATTCAAACGACCAAAATCTTCCTGCCAACCCTGTACAACTTTTGATGTTGCTCCGAGGTTGATAAAAGAATCAAAGGAAGTAATGGATGATGCTATTCCTTGAACTTTGGAATCAGATCCCTTAATAACTTCACCAACAACAAAATTATCATCTGACGAAACTGTCAGTGTCGTAATTTTTGAATCCCAACTTTGAACTGTTCCTGCTGCAGAATCTGACGTAATTGATTCACCATCAATAAAGTTTCTTGTGGTTAATAAAGATTCAAATATTGGGAAATGTTTAGATGCAAGAATTTTTCCAGAAGAATTCACTGAATCGAAAGTTCCTGGGAAACTTCCATTGCTGAATAATCCAGCCATACTATAAGTAACACTTCCGATACCACCAAGGTTTTCAGTAATTCCAGTAACATCAAATAACTTGTAGTCAAATCCAGAAGAGTTGTATCCTGTTCCAGTTGATCCAACACCAACACTAATACCCTCTACGAGAACTTTATCACCCACGGCAAATGGGAATATATTAACTGTGCTAAATCCAACGGATAAAGTTGCTGTTACTGTCTCATCTGCTGCATTAAAAACAACCGTATTAATTCCAACACCAGCACCACTTTGTGTAGGTATGATTGTTGGTGTCACATTATTCATACCATTAGTATTTTTTAGAATCTCTACATTAGATTCTCCAAGAGTAACTTTCAAATTAACATCAGTAACTTCTTTACCGGTTTTACCATCCAATACGATAAGTTTGGGTGGAACTGAAAATCCCCTTCCAAATGATGTAATACCTACTATTTCAAATGACGCTAAGGAGTCTATTTTAATAATTTGAGGTAAAAGAATTCTAGGATTAAGTGTTGGATCTGATGGTAAGTTAAATCCAATATCATCCAAAGTCATGTTCTTAAGAGAACCGACACTTGAACTCTTTGTCTCTAAAATAGCGCCATTGCCTGCAAGAGTGTTTACTGTGGTTATACCTGGTAGTGAATAATAGTTTCTTCCTTGATTAGTAAGTTCGACTTTTGATATGGGTCCATATGTATGAGTGCAATCTGTGTCATATGTTACTAATGCAGAAGTGTCATAAGAGGACTTCTCTGGTGTCTCTGGAATGGAATACGTGAAAGTGGTGGTTGTTCCTACTGTGATAGTATGAGTTCCGTTGTACAGACTGTTTCTAGGAATAATAGTATTTCCAGAAATAATCTCACTATCAGTTACTATTTCTGATTTTGCAGTAGGAAGATCACTCTCATAAATTGGTGTTAAATTATAATAAAGTTCATTAGGTGTGTTCTCATTAATAACTAATTCTGCCTTAGCACCAACTGATCCCACAATTCCTTGTCTGGTTAATTCAAATGTTTCACTATCTTCTGACTTTTCCCACTCTTTAGTAAAGTTTTTGTCAACGTACAAGTCAAACTTGAATGCAGGATAAGTTGTTCCTTGTTTTACGTAAGACAGTGAAGCATCTGAAAGATCAAAAGTTACCGTAGAATTTTTATACAGTTTTATTGATGGAGTTATTGGATTAATAGTTCCTAAGGATGCACTAGTGATTCCTACGATGGTAGGTTTTGGTTGAATTGAGTCAAAATAAGTATTCGATAATTTTATAACATTATCATCAACTCTTACAATATAATATACTCTATCACTAGTAAGTCCCACAGAAGACAATTCTGATGTATGAATTACTTTATCACCAGTGTTAAATCCATGAGAATTGATTGTTATAGCATTTGTTGTAGTGTTAACTCCTGTAGTTACAAATCCAACAGGATTAACAATTAACCTTCTATTAAAATCATTGTATGTAAGTGTTACAATTCCAGTGTTTTGAGGGTTAACATTGACGAAAATATTATGAGGTGAACTCAAACCATGAGTTCCTGCAGTAGAAACAGTTACTAAGTTTCTTCTTATGTCTCCAGTGATTACACTATAATTTGTTTTAAAACTATGAGTGTCTCCGGTTCCAACATTTCTAAAGAACAATGTGGTTGAGACAGGATTTTCAAGTCCAACAAATGTTCCCGTTGTTCCGAGACCAACTCTTACAGTTGCAATTCCAATTAAGTCATCATTGATTTTTGCAACAAATAAACTTGACCCATCTGCAAGAGTTCTTCCAACTCCAACATTAGTTTCATCTTGTATAATTATACCAGAACCTTTAACTGTTCCAATTCCTGTGAAATATGTTACTTGATCTCCTGTTTTTAAATTATGCCCTGGAAGGTAAATCGCTTTAGTTTGAATAAAGACTGAAGTTAAACCAGCACCTGGATTTGAGAATGAAATAGTTGTTCCAATCCCAACTCCAGTCGTTGTCCCTAATCCAACGGACTCTGAGGGATCAAAGTAAATTTGTTTGTTTAAGGAATAGGAGTAATCAGTTTTGAATCCAGAATTGATTTTTATTTTTCTAGGAATCTCATATATAAATTTTCCTATTGTATGCGTAGATCCAACTGTGTTATCAAATGCTCTTAGAATTCTAATTCTAGAATTAAGAGAATCAATATTTAAAACTTTTACTTTCTCGGTGCCCACGATCAGAGTATCATTTTCTCTAATACTAGGATAATTTAAGTCACCAGAAACTCTAAAGTAAGTAACTATTCCAGTAACATTAGTATTACCAATAGCAACTCCTGTGGTTCCAACACCAGCAATTGTTAATCTATTCGTTTTTATACCAACATTATAAGATCCTTCAATTCCAGATGATGTTGTGGATAATCCAGAAATTAAAATAGTGTCAAGAGGTTCAAAATTATGAGGATTATCAGAGAATACTAAGTATTCTCCTTTCGATTGACCTGGATATATTTCAACACCTTCAATAATACTTGAGGCGACACTTATACTATTGACGGATCTTCCTTTTATACGAGTTACTTTTGCTGCTACACCTTGACCTTGAGTTCCATTATTATTGAATTCAAGAGTTTCATTAATTCTATATTCTGATCCACCTGTAACGATACCAACACTATCAACTATACCAAAAGAAGTTGCAGTAACAGTTGCAGTTTGATCTAACTTATTTGGAATGTAAAAATAAGGATATTCTAATTCATCTTCGATCACATTCAAAGGTTGTGTATTTCTACGCCAATCATTTGAAATATCAAATGCATCATAGTTTGATTGTGGATTGAAATTAAAATTATCAACAACACCTTTGTAATTGTTGCCAATTACATAAGGGAATACTGGTTTGCGATTTTTTTCAAAAATACCGGATGACTCTGCAAATTTATCATTAATTGTAGTAAAATATGCATATGTTCCTTTTGGAAATTCTGGGGTTACACAGAATCTTCCATTATTTTCATCAAGAACAGTATCATCAGAAACTTCATTGTGAGTGTAATCTTCAATAAAGAATCCCTCTGGAAAAATAGATGTTGATGGTCTATTGTCTTTAATATCAATAGAATATCCAGATCTCATCTGGGCAATTGAACCACCGTTTATCTTAGAAAATGCATATGGACCATATATTGGATGACCATCATAAGCAAATCCTAAAATAGGAGAGTGTCTTGTAGATTGAACTTCGATACTGTTGACTTTTCTTAAATCTCTTTCCCCATATAAAGTATTACCATTCTGATCGGTGGAAAAAACAGTTTCTCTAAGTTTTCTTGGTGCATACAAATGAGAATATTGAAGTCCAAAATCATCTGAACTTAACCCTGTTGTAATTATACCATCATCTTGTGAAAAATATGTGAAATATTTTTCAAACAAATTTACTCTCCAATTTTGAACATTTGCTTTGAATATCGGTAGTATTTCTGTTGAACCAGCTGGTATTACACTAATAGTTGTTGTGCCAAAATCATCTGAATATCCAGCACCAGGTTCAATAATTTTAACATCAGTTACTGATCCATTTTCTAAAACAGGAACTAAAACAGCACCAACTCCATCACCTTCTACATCCAAATCTGGTGTTGATAGATATCTACTACCAGATTTTTGAATTATTACATCAACAATTTTACCACCTACAACAATTGGAACTAACTGACAGTCAGATCCTGATTGAAGTTCAACAGTTGGTTGTCTATCTAAGTTTAAAACCTCAGAGGATCCATAACCAACACCACCATTCTCTAAGTGCAAAGAAGTTACTGTTCCTCTTACAATTGGTTGGAAAGACCCTTTGAAGGTTTCTGTGCCTATAGAAGAAATTCCTACATTACCAGATAAAGTAAGTGAAATATCTGGATAATTAAAGACGTGAGTTCCCACGCCTATAGAGGTCATATTAATATACTGTTTTGTTCTAGTATAAAATTCTCTATCAGAAGAAATTCCGATTTGAGACAGGTGGAAAGAATCTTTATCAACTGAAGTTACATAGTATTCTGTATCTACTGACAATCCAGAAATCGGAGTTCCAGTGCAAGTATATTTTATTTTTTCTCCTGTTTTATAATCATGATCTACAATTGTAATTAAATTTGTAGATGTGTTAATTCCAGTAACAGGTGCGGTTCTTTTTTTATTCTCATAACCAGAACCACCATCAACAACATTAATTGAACTAACTATAGACTTTTTACTTACTGATTTCAGGGAGTGTTTACCAACACCATGGTCAGTTAAGAACACCGTGTTAATACCTGCTATGGCATCTGCTTGAGTGGGATGTAATCTTACTGTAACGTTATCAACAGTAGATACAAAATACGCAGAATCTGTAACTATTCCAGCAACTGCACTTTGATTTTTTGTTTTATAAATTACCTGCTCGGCGTTTCTGAATTTGTGATATGTAGAAAATCCGATTGTAGACTGAGAAGATGAAGTGCCTGTTGTTACTCCTGCAGAAGATAAGTCTGCAAAAAACTCAACTTCATGATCAATTTTTTTCATACTTACTTGAGCAATAGCACCAGATCCATTGCCACCATCAAGTCGGACAGTTGGTGTATTTAAATAATCAAATCCAGGATCCACTATTCTTACTTCTCTGAGAGAACCAGAAACTGCAGCATATCCAGTCGCACCTGTTCCAACAGCGTCTGAAATTATCAAATTAGGAACATTTATTACATCGATATTTGTTCCTTCTGATAAAACATCTATCGTTTCAATTTTTCCATATTTAATAACATCCTTCCCTTTATAGTTTAAAAGTTCAACACCATTTACGAACATACCAGTTAATCCTGGTTCTGTTTTTGTCAAAGTTCCATCATTAAGAGGTTCTGATATTTTTCTTAAAACTTTTTGTGGTTCTAATGTTTTTCCATTAAACTCAAAAGGTTTTATAACACTATTTGCAACAGTTGTTGAACTATCTAAAGAAATAAATTTAGAATTAAAAATATCATTTCTACTTTTTGCAAACTTTACTGTTGTACCAGTAACTCTCTTTACAAAGTATAGACCATCATCAAATAGTGCAGTATCTCTAACTTTTTTAGTGACTTCATCTCCATTTTCATTAATTATAGTGGTTTCGTCTGTTGTTTGTGCTCTATAGTAGATGGCATCACCAGTATAAAAACCATGTTCTACTCCAGGAGAAATCTCAAACTCATCCCCAAGGAAAGTGCCTGAAAATTTAAATTCCCTAGAGGCAGGATTTAATGGTTGAGAGTCATAATGTGGTATTGATGGTGAGGAAATTAAATAATCTCCAGACACATTTTTATAAACATTATCAATGTCAGTGGAGTATATTTGTGCTAATGGATAAGTCCCAGAAGAGACCTTTTGAATTCTTCTTTGAATTGTGTATGTTGCGTCTACATTTAAAGCACCTTGACCTCTTATATTAAAAGAGGTTTCAGAACTTACAGATATTATTTCAGTTTCTTTTCTTAAATTATTTAAAATAATTTCTGCACTATCGCCTGATCTGAACTGACTTGGTACATTTAAAGTTACTTTATATGTGTTGTTTGATGAATCTACTAATTCAATACTTTTGACTTTATAAGTTGGTGAAATATTATAAAACCATTTACTTGTTTTGATATTTTTTTCAGAAATTCCAAGATTGGTTACATTAACCTTTCCACCTTTTAAAAGATTATTAGTGTCAGATGGAATATTGAAAGAATTTAAGACAGAATTTACTCTTACTTCAATAACTTCATCTTGATCTATTGTTGATCTTCCATATGCAAACGTATTAACACCAACAACTGTTGCATCTGCAACTTCAGCATCAATATCAGTAACACCATAAAATTGCGTTAATGACTTTGATGTATATGAAGAAACTCCTACTGAATTGTCTGGATAACGGAAATACAATTCTCCAGTTGATCCAAAACCAACTGTAGAATCAACATCAAGAACTGTAGATCCTGAAGAAACTCTTCCTATAATTCTTGTAGATGGTTCTACAGTGAATTCTCCATATACTGCACCATCTACGATAACATCACGATTATATCCACCATCGATACTAAGTTTATAGAAAGTTTTTCCATAACCAACTTCTATTTTTTCTACACTAGTGATTGGTGCATATGCTTTGTTTATTCCACTACCGAATTTGTATTCATTTTGATATAACGTTGCATTTATTAAATTCTCTGGATCACCTTCAACAGGTTCCACTACTAAACTATTAACAATTCTATATTGAGCGTTTGATGGTGAGATCAAAAAATCTCTTGGTTTTACAATTCTAACGTCCTCGTTGTATAATGCTCTGAAAAGTATTTCAAAAGAAAAATCAGTTCCTTTGCTTCTGTAAAAATCTTTAGATTGTTTTACAAATAAATTTTGATTCAATTCAGGTTTAAGATTTCTTCCTTCTAAACCTGGTAAAAATTGATATTTTGCCTTCGTTAAAAATTCTTTTAAAAATAAACAACTTAAGTTTGTTATGACTGCTTGATCAAGATGATCGTCAGAGTCACTTTCACTGAATACAACTTCTTCTTTGTTTAGTTCACTTCTGTAAGAAGTTATTCCAACAAAACCTCTAACACATCCTGTGAACGAAAAATCAGTCTTTCCAGTATAAGTTATTACCTCATCATTAATTTTTAAAAGTCCATAGGAATCAGGAAATCCTGTAGTTCCTGTTGGAGACTTTCCTGGGTCTACATTAATTGTTGTTGCATCAAAATCAAGATCTCCATTTAAAATAACAGATTCAGATAAATTTGTATTATTGTCTAATTTAATATATCGATCAATGTTTTGAATTAAATCAACTGGACCACCTTGATATTCTTGTCCAAGATAATACTGTTTTAAAAGTTCAGAAATTAGTGGAAAATCCTCCCTGACATACGCAGGAAGTTGATTAGATACGATAGTGTTAAACTGTACTCTAGTTTCTGACATTTTATGAATTTATCTTCTGTTAGTTAGTTTTGATATTAGTATCCAGATCCACCGCCAGATCCACCTGTGGACCCTCCAGAAGAACCTGTGGAACCTGTAGAACCTGTTGATGCCCCACTAGTGGAAATAGATGTTCTTGTGCCTCCAGTGACACCTGAGGTCTGTGCAGTAACTCTAGATCCAGATGCTCTAGTGACCGTTGCTGTGTCAGGTCCACCGGAACGGACTAGATTTCCATTTGAGTAACTAGAAGACACAATATACGTAGAAGAGGAAGGATCTAATCCAGACGAAACATCGTCAACAACAGGTTCAAACAAACTGCTACTAGTATCTAGTTGCAAATAAAGATCCTGTAATCCGATAACATCATTTGAATGAGGTATCGCAGAAAGTTCTAAAATTGGTTGCCCATCCTTTGTTTTTGCCCCTGTTATGTTTACAGGATTTATCGTTATAACTCCACTATCGTAATTAATAAATCCAGTGTTTCTCCTTACGATATTTGGTGATTGTGATCCAGGAGTTGGTAAAGTAAAGAAGAAGAGTGTTCCAGTTCTTCTGTTCGTGTCTGGAATATCTGAAACATATACGACCTCTTGTATTCCGGCAACAGTAAATCCACTTGACTTTATATTATAACCACTCATTGATTTAATATGGAATTGATTTCCAAATCCGATTTGATACTCTACAAATGTATCTAAAGTTAATCTTAAATCTCTTCTAATTGCAATTGTAGTGATGTTCGAGGTAATTGAATCATGACCATCATCAATTAACTTAAGCAATTTACTATACTTTAGTCTAGCACCATACTTATTCAATTCAGTTGATTCTGCATACTTATTGACGTTGTTTTGAACAACACTAGAGACAAAAGTTGATGAGGGAGCTAAATTAGTGTTATAATAAATTTTACTGCTAACTTCAATATACAAATACTTAAGATCAAGTAGTTCTGGAACGATTCCAGCCACAGAATACTTTTTCAGTTTCTTCTTAATATTTTCTTTGATAAGATTTGGAATAAAATCACCAAATCTTGGTTTAATGCTAATGAAAACTTTTCCATACTGAGGAGGGACTAACTCTTCACCACCAAAAACAGATATTGACTCAGTTTCTGGATAAATTTGTGTAGGAATTAGGGATTCATAATCATTTGCAGTTAATGCTCTGTTTTGAGAGGCATAAATTCTTGGTGCAAACTTTTTAATTGACTCTACACTTTCAATTTGCTCACCACCTCTTGCACTAAGTCCAGTTGTTACTAAAGAGATACCTGACGTGACAACATACTCTTGATTATTTCTTGAAAAGACTAACCTTCCTGCAAAACTGAATTGTCCAACTCCATTTGCAGAGTCACCATTTGATGCAATGTAATCTACACTTACATAATTGTTATCTTCAAGTTTTCTACCAAAAAGACCATCACCAAAAATTACTTCATACCTTTCATCATTTGCTTCTTGAAGGTAATAAACAGTCGAATTAGGTTTTACTTCAAATAAACTATCTTGACGACTATATTTTACACTTCTGGTCGATGACTCATTTGGTTTGACTCTTACAGTTAATAATTCGGTGTCAATTCCAATATTATCTAAAATAAACTTTGCATTTGAGTTTCTCGCAGTATAAGTGAAGTTAGCTGTTAATAAACTTCCCTCATAAATTGAGACATTGTTAAATTCAGCAATTCCATCATTGACTGGAACGGTTAAATCTTCTAAAATGGAAAATACAAATGAAGAATTACCAAATCCACCCTGTGAAGTTGCTACAGGACCTTTTTTAAGGGTCAAAGTTGATGGAGTTGGACTAACATTAGAAGTATCGACGAAAAATGTGATCACTCCAGTTGCTGCTTTTCTTGATTTTGGTAAATATCCAATATTTTTTGCTAACGATACAACATTTTCTCTTAATGTTGCACTATCAATGAATACCTCACTCGCAACCATGTTTGCGTTGTATGAAGTAATATAGGTGTTATATGCCAGAACATCAAGTATTGTTGAAAGGTTAGAACCCTCAAAATCATAATCCGTAAAATTGGAGTTTTCCTTTAAATATTCTCTGAGTGTTGTTTTAACCTGGTTAAAGTCCAGATTAGTAAAATTAGCTAATGGCATTTTTTACCTTGTTGATTGCAAGACGAATTGTAATTCTTGTGCAGGAACGTCTGCTCCAATAATTTCATAAATGATGGTTACATTAAATTCATTTTGATCAAAGTTGGGTCTTACCTCAACTTCTCTCACATTTACCCTTGGTTCGTAAATTTTAAGTGAACTTTCTATTTCGTTCTTTATAATATTGGCAGAAATATCATTTATATTCTCAAAAAGTGCCTGACTGATCCTAGAACCAAAGTCTTCATCAAAAAATTTCTCACCAGGAACTGTAAAAACAATATTTCTCACTGATCGAGCAATTGCAGATTCGTTTTTAAGCGCTAATATATCACTTGTCAGAGGATGTTTCTGAAAAGTCATACTAACGTCTTTAAAACCTTGACTAACGCGCTCTAAAGGCACAAAATTACAGCAATTATAACTTATTTATCAAGGTATTTTGTGATTCTTTACTCATAAAGTGGTTCTGGATTGCTCTCATTTTCAAAAAATTCATTTTCATCAATAGAATCTTTCTTTTTGGGAGTCAGATCATCATTTGAGATCTCACGAAGCATTTTTTGATGCTGATGATTGCCCAAATTGTCCAAAAAATCGTGTTCAGTTGCCATTTTTGCCCTTTTTTGGTATTTATTGTAGATCAAGAGGACGACCCTCTTGTGATTTGTACATGTCTTCTGCTTTTTCTTCTTCAATTTTACGTTCTTTTGACGTTTTCCAGAAATATTCGTCCTCACGACCCATTCCAAGACGTTCAAAACCATTTTCAACTTGATAATATTGAGTTGAAACCTTAAAATCAGGCATTTTTGGTTCAACAGGTGTCAAACTGTTATCATAGATACGCATTCTATTGTTTGGATACAGTGCATACTGTCCATTTTCAAGTTCAATTAGGTTATGTGACTTGTGTTCTGCTGGATTTTCACTTGTTGCATAATCAACGACCTCAGGATCTTGATGATAATTGTCTATAGTGCAAATATAGGTGCCTTTCTGGATGCCAAAGTCTCTTGTATACAGTTCATAGTCCATAGAACCGATAAACTGCTTAGTAACTGCTACAACACCATAGTCCATACAATTCCAGAACTGTAGGTTAGGAAGGTCCATATCAGGGCTAGGAGTCTCTGGAGCAGACACAAACGCACTGATAGGTAGTTTATCATACATTGCCGCATATTCCGGCAAATACGTCTCAAAATAAAAAGTGCGTCCAGGAATCGATTTACACGATACCCAGACGCCTTTAACAAATTCACCATGACCAGATTGATGATCAGTGAGATATTCTTTTCTTACCCATACCTCTACTGAGGGTAGGTTACAAATTAAAGCAGCCATTATGTATTAATGTAACTGCCTCTATTTAACGCCCTTGTCCACGATATGGTTTCTTTGCCTTATTGCGAGACGTTGCGGGTGCATATGAGTTCTTTCCAGAACCTTGACGAGTTTTCTTCGGTTTTCCGGGGATATAACTTCCCCCTTTCATCATTGCCATAATACTTTAATTTAATACGAGAAACGAGACACGGGAGGTAATAAACCCCCCTCTGTAATAATCAAATAACCCGAGTCTTTTCGTGACCAACTCTAATACGAGGATCACACCAGATCTCAAAACCTTCTTCCTTTGCATCAAGACAGAATGAGACATCCTCACCACACATGTCCTGTACATTCCCACTCTCAAAGATTTGCATCTTAGGTGCAAACCAAGGATATTCTAGATTCTCAAAAACACCCTTCTTGATCAGTACCCAACCAAATCCTGTATAATCAACAGTAAATGGTTTGCGTCGTTTGGAAATAGATTCGACAGTTTCGTGATTCATCACTCCACCATTCTTACGGAAATCATCCTCTTCCAACCAGTGTGCGACAGAAGTTGTGTGTCCATCTTCAGTGGCATACCATCCTGCAACGATCTCTTTCTGTTCACCTTCTGCAGGAATAGCCATATCACATAACTGCCAGAACTTGTTAGTGTCAAATACAATATCACTATCAATCCACAGTTGGTAATCATATTCCAACTTACCATCCCATGGGATTTGCTTTGGTCCACGCAACACATTTGCTCCTAAGCACTTACAACGTGCAAAGTTAACCATAGAAGAGTAATCCTGACTAATCTGAATACTCATTCCATTCTGTACCATATCAAAGCACAGTTGTACAAAGTTCTTCAAGAAGATAAAAGAACATCCACGTCCTGGAAGGCAAAACACAATGGTCTTCCCTCTCATCCTTTCCTTAATTGCTGCAATGTCCCAATCTTCTTTCTTCTTGGTTTTGGGGGCATTCGCCTTAACAGTAAATCCTTTTGCCATAAGTCTTAGAAACTTCAGTTCAATTCTATCAGTCTATATGTATAATGTCAATATGAATCCTCTCCTACGGGTTCACCCCTGTTAACCGAACTTATCTCAAGGGTGCGGGTACATTCCTCATATGATAAATCCCCCAGTTCATAGTCAGTCTTCATTAGACCAACCATTCCCTTGAGGGTTTCCCATGTATTATTAAATTGTTCCTCAGATAAGTTGTTATATAAACACTCTTTCTTTGCATAGATGTGATAAACCTTTTCCATTGGATTTTTTCCTCCGGGATTTTTTTTCTGAAAATGGAATCGTCTTTTGAATTATATATCAAGGTCGATCTGTCACCTCTGTAGGTTAGGGTAGTTAGTCGTTTTTATATACGGGGGGCAACGCGGCACGCATCAACAACAACGAACCGCACAAACACTGTCGTTTCACTGATACCCTCCTCCATCATATCACGGAGGGACACTGATGTCAACCCCCCGCAATAAGACTGCTAAGTTATACAAAATGTCAGAGAGTTACTGTCAGCAACTGCCACAAATCACCAACGGACAGGATTACTCAGGTCCTCTACATAACTGTCAATCACCCTCTCAGTTCCTTCCATTTCAAATAACTCCTCCCAGTTAATCTGATGCGGGTCAAAATCATCCATCACCACAATATCCAGTGTAATTCTATAACGTTGCTTCTGTGCCTGACTGTAAAGAACTGACATGATTGACTCCGTTGGTGATACTTGACTATTATAGAATGTCTGAGAGATATTGTCAATCTTCCAATCAGTATTTATAAGGACTGCTGATATTTTTATGTTGTCAAGTCCTGGCAAAACTTATGAGTGGGGTCTTGACATTTCTGCGAGTGTGTGATAGACTGCTGCCCAAGATCACTACTCTCAGATACATTTAATTGAGAATAAAAAGACCCTTAAAGTAACTACGAAGACCCCCCAGATACACTGCTGAGTATACTTAAATCACATATTCTCAACAACGATACAAACAACGCACATACATTTATAAAACCTTTTTTAATACTATTTTCACTTAATCTTGTATATATGAGTACAAAAAAGGGGGATTTTATGTCCCCCCTCTATAACACTTAGGACAATGAATCAGGCACTGATTGATGCAAAATACTCCGCACAATCATTGATATTTTCTTGCTCAATATCGGCAACGATAACATCAAGGATTTGAAGAATCTCCTCCCCAGTGTTACCAACCTTGAGCATACCGAGTGCAGTTGAACGAGTCATTTTGAAAAAGGAAAGTGTGAGTTTGTGTGTGAATCTGGGTCTTATGCTGAATACTGTGCAGCCCAGAGTGTTACTTAGTGATCAAGCAAAAGTGTAACCGTTGGTGAAACTTTCAGTCTTGTAAACATTTTGTCCGTTGATTGCACCAACAAACTTGTTTACATACCACTGAAAATCTTCCTGGAATACACCTTCACCAGAGACACAGAAATAATCGCAAAGTGCATTGAGTCTAGATTTTGTGGTAACAGTCTGCCAACCCCCGTCAAAGATGGTCATGTCAGTGTCAGAAACCTCAGCAATCTTATTGCCGTGAAGACGAACAATAGAGACACCAGTTTCAGGATCAAAGTGAACAGAAGTGTTAGCAGATTGCCAGTCTTTGTTAGACTGAACAGCATCACACATTTTTTGTTCGATCTTACGCATTGGAGAAAATTTGAGAGGGTTTGTGAATGGTGAGGTGTTGTCCCCTCCACTCCTATAAGATACACGGGATGGCATTGCCCGGTAGTTCGCAGTGATACAAAACTACGAAAGAGAATCTAAAGGTTGCTCATGCCAATTCGAGACTGGCACAATACTTCTGATATAAAACCTCCTCTAATCTGTATGCTTCATATTCTCTCTCAGTCTCGTCATTTACACCCCATTCATTCTGGGTAACGTGGACAAGTTCGTGGAGAATAGTTTTAATGTGTTCCTCTTTTGTCAGATCATTATGCACCTGAACAAAATGTTCTTCACCATTAACTTCAGTAAATCCTAGGGCGTTTTCACCTTTTAAGTTAGTATGGAATACTTCTACATCAGACGCAATCTCGTAACGCTCGGTAAAAAAATCGTACACTCGGTGAGTAATATTGAGATGGGGGGATTTACCTGAGACAAATAACATTTTAGGAAAGGAGAATAACTTCGTAAGATGTAAAATTAGGATAGCATTTTTCTACCCATTTTGATAACTTATTGTTCTGTGATTTGATCCCCTTGTGTGTTGTTGGGCGTGTGGGCATTGTTTTCAAAAAAGACGTAAATCCTCCCGGTTCTGTAACTTGAATTGAGTAAGTTGCTGTTGTTGTTTTCATTTAGAGTTTGCTTTGTTGATGACAGTAATCCATTCAGTTGGAGGTGATAATCTGTTGGAGACTTTCACCCATCTTCCTTGAAACTTAACAAGTGTGTATTTCATCAGAAGTGTGATTCAGAAGTGTCAAGTTTGTCAGACCATTTTGCTATCGCATCATAACATTTTTTGTAGTCAACAAAATCAGGACCAAACTCATCAAGAAAGTGAAAAGAATAGTTGATGCGATTCTCGGGGATTGAGAGATGCTTTGCGACTTTAGTGTTCATTGTCATCATTCTCCGTGGAAGGCAAAGTGTGCATCAACGACGAAATCGATCACTTCGTCAGTTGCATTAACATCATGTCGATCGCAGAACCAATCAACACAATCATCAGCAGGTAACATAGTGTCAAACATAAAGGACTGTAGATCAGTCAGGGATTCAGTTGAGAAGAGGTTTGTTTGTTTCATACTGATAGTATGGCACAGATCTCAGATTTTGGTAGTTCGCAGTGATACAAAACTACGAAAGAGATTCTTAAGGTTGCTTGTGCCAATCATCCAACTGGTTTTATGCTTCACTTTCCTCCAATAAATGTGGGTAGTATTCTTCTACTTCTGCAATCAATTCATCAACCGAATACTTATCAAAATTTTCATCCATCTGATCATAAAGAATTGCCATCATTGTTTTGATGTCCATGTCATCCAAGATCTGCTGAATCATGCTGTCTTGGAGTTGATCACGGTCGATGATTTGATCGTTGGTTTCAGTCATTTTTGTGTGAAGATAAGATTTGATTAGTGACATGAACTCAGCAAGATGCGGGCATGTATTGTTGTGGTTCAGTCAGGAAATCTGTCACCTGATAACCATGAATGTCCAGACGAGAATTAACAGTCTCTATCATCTCTTTTTTGTTGAACAATCGCATGGATTGTGCTTCACCTTTGAACTTCAATGTGTAGACAAACTTATCAGTCAGGATGGAATGAGGACGAAACTCAACAACCATGGAATGACGTTTTGAAGTGAGTTGCATGGGGTGAAATCCTTTGACTCTTTAATAATACACGAAAACAGGGATGGCACAACCGATTGTGTGCCACCTTGTCAACTGTCACACCATAGGATTGATTCCTATTACTTTTGCCCTAGGATTACGGGCGGTTGCTGTTACTTTTGCATCCTGATAGTTGCTGGCATGAACTTCCTCTGTGAAAACTTTGCCACCAACGTACAACTTTACTTCAAATTTCATGATTACCAGATGTGTGTCCAACGAGTGTGATTTGCTTTGGTGATTCTACCTTCCTTCAACATGTTATCGCACACGTTGACAAAGACTTGAAACTTTTGTTCTCTTGTTAGTGTGTCTGCTCCTTCGCATTGTGACATCACTTTGAGCATTTGTGCTTTTGATTTGATCATTTTTTGTTCAGAGTGTGTGTGTCAATAATGTCTAAAATCTCACCACATTCATCTGCTACATCTTCATTTGTCAGCACACCATAATCCTCAACTGCTTCAGCAATCAGTTCTAATTGTCGGTCAGTAAATGTCATTTTAGAATGATGCGATAGTCAATAGAATTGATGCAGTGAGCAGAATCATTTGTGATCTCTTCAATTAGATCATCTTCATCATTTGCTTCCCAGATTTCGCCAACATAATTCTCAGCAAGTTCCTCACTTGTGATTACATTGACAGAAGGATCATAAATGCTGTCATCAACATCAAACTCAATTTTTGTGATTTGAAATTGCATCGGTTTTTTGTAAATGGAAAGATTGTCTAGTTGTTGTTGCAAATCGGGGAAAAAATCGATCATCGGAGATACAAGAAAGAACCGTAAGGATCACAAACATGGGGATTATCTGCCAGTTGAGTGATCAGATAACGAACACCTTTTGCAGGTGCTTTGTGTGATGCAGGTTTGTAAACTTCACCAGTATTCTTGTCAACGAACATGTAGCAACTACGAGAAATGTCTAAATCGTTTTTTACACCATCACGAATAAAATTTTCCCAAACTTTAATATACTTGCGACCAATCTCCATCTCAAGTTGATGATAAGCAGCACGATTAGATTCAATCGCATTAACTTTCCACTGATTGTTGAGAACTTCGATCAAACATTCAGTGAGATATTCTGCCTTAAGATTAGGAGCACAGAAAGTCATAATGTTGCGAATGTGAGTGGGGTTTGAGTAAACTGCTGTCATGGTGTTCCCTTGACTCTTTTAATATACACGGAATTGATGCCCGTGGGGAGAATGGTGGACACTTTGATCAACTGGCACACTGGTGTTTCATATTGTTAAAGTTTGCATGAGAGAATTGCTCACGATTAACTAACTTAAACATACCATGATCATTGGTACGAACATAACCTTCGCCACCACATTGTTTGTTGTCAATGTATGCTTTAGGACCATTATTACGGCAAAGGAAAAGCATATCCTCCTTGATAGATTTGATGAGGAACCAATAACTAATCAAACGTGAGTTGTTGAATGAATCGGGGTCAACTTCACGACCTTCACGGATACAACGGTTCAGATCAATCTTAATCTTTTCTGCTTCAATAGGTTCTGCAAATGTTACCAACTGGGACATTTGACGTGCGAAACCAACAATCTCTTGAAAATCTTCATCAATCTGCCATGCACGGGGTTGCACGAACTTACAGGTCTCAGTATCATCGAAGATCTCCATATCTACCATGTCCATGATAGTGTAAGCATCCTTCAATTCATTATCTGTTGCATACAATGTATGAGGTGCAACGATAATGTTCTGATCAATTATTTCATCAAAGATGTAAGTAATCGTATTGGGGCAAAAAGTATCATCACCACCAAACCCAATAAAATCACCTTGAACAATCCCGTCGAAAGAAGGAAGGCAATCAAAACAATGGTGTAATATGTCAGCAACAACCCCAGAATGGTTGCGATCAATGTCA
>VTLG01000469.1_pt1 | contig 151741 bp, 190 predicted proteins | sample 4694571 | NCBI WGS metagenome assembly VTLG01 (sample SAMN12604809, study PRJNA352737) | marine metagenome | biome: ENVO:00000447; feature: ENVO:00000209|ENVO:00000569|ENVO:01000036; material: ENVO:00002151; isolation source: viral sequences binned using virsorter ... | reverse complement strand
ATACTGGACTTTTGCCCTACCGCTCTAGCTGTTCATTGGTCTGATTCTCACTCGCTTTCTCGTTGAGCTGCTTACAACGCCTGAGACGGGCGAAGGCGTTGTAAGCACCTCGTTTTACCTAAAGGAAGCCCCTACCAGCAGAGGAGAAAACAAGAACTACTGGTAAGGGCGAGGAAAGGTTACTCCCAATTAGCTTGAGCTTCTTGTAAATAAAAGCCGCCGCCAAACTCTATTTCGTTACCAAACATTCCTGTTTGTGTTTTATTAGCCGCTTTACAGCCGCTGCAAAATACAACTATACATCCTAATGTAAATGCTATGATGCAAAGCATCGAAGCCCGTAACTGTTGGTGTGTTTCTACTTTCATTATGCAACCTCCAAATATTCTGAATAAACTTCAACTATCATACCATCACGGACGCCATAGTTTTTAGATTGGTCAGAGGGATTAATAACCTTGCAAAGGTAGACATTCTCAAAATGATAATCGTCAAACCTATGTAGTCTATGAATTCGTACCTCTTGCCCTTTTTCCAATAGTGCAACCTTCTTGTTTCCGTATTGGTCATAATAACGTGTCTCTGTAATTCTTGCGTCACCCATGTCTACATCTCCGCTACTTGGTATCTGTGACCATTATCTAGTGTAATAACACCACCAAAGTATGGCCATGTAATCTCTTCCTCTAATGCAATCTTGTGCATCTTCAACAGTTCCGGCATATCTTCTTCCAATTCTTCCGGCGTTTGGAAGTGCTGTAGTATTTTCATACTCATAATAAAATCCTTTCCTCTTAATAAATAAACCGCCTACGCCATACAGCCGTGAGAGATGTTAAATACGACGTAGACGGTTCTGGTACTCACTCTACGCTGAGTGAGTAGCGAGTTCTCTCTCTTCCCACTTTTCTTTCAAAGCCATAGTCTCTTTCCACTCGGCTAAGTCTTCGCCCTCTAAAGGCTTACCAGTCCATATCGACAAACCTTTGAGGTATCGTTCACGCAAAAGTTCAACTTTGCCATTAAAGGCTTCTCTTTTTGGTCTCGCCATATCTAGCTTCCTCCATCATTAAATCGTGGTATCTACATTCATCGCACTGAACTCCAAGTTCAAGCATTTCCGTTGCAATGAGATGGCAACCACATGAAATAGTATCTTCAAATTGTTCTAAAATAAAACTGTCCATTAGTGTTCTCCTTCACTACTAGTCTACCATAATTATCGGCACTTGCAAGAAATTACTTAAAAGAAATCCCTAATTGCACGATTATTTTTTGCCGCCCGTGTGCGTTGTCGGCGTGGCCGATTGTCATGCACTTGGTGGGTATTGGCCTGATGGCCGACTGACGGTTTCCCGACTTTAATTTTCAGTGTTATCGTTTTCTTAGTTCTGCTCATCGTTCTCTCCTTGAGCCGCTTACATTGCCTGAGACGGGCGAAGGCAACATAAGCGCCTCGTTTTACCCAACCTTACTTGTTTAGGTTTTAGTTAGTATTCCGCTTCCGTACCACTGCCATAAAGGGCAGGTATAGTCGCAATGTTCTGACATTGTTTCGTGAAAGAATTTAAGTAGCCATCCCATCCTTGACGAGTCTAATTGAGACTCCATTATCATAGTCTCGATGCGTCTGCCGTCGTGTCGCATATCCCATATCTTATTTAGTGCCGCAAATACCTGCTCGCAGAATTCGTCATTGTTGACATCCCAAGTTGATGATTTCATTTTCCAAATACCCATGACTCCATATCCCATTAAGACTGAAGACGCTGTGAATCGTCTGTTGTACTCTGTTACCTTGCATTCTTTTTGAATGTCAAACCTGTACGTGACCATGGTAGCCCCTTCAGTACCAATGTATTCGTGGATCGTTGGCTGTTTAAATGCCAATTCGTTTTCTTCAAACACTAGAGCGAATTGATTATCGCCAGCTTTTGAGGCCGCATCAGAGAAAGACGAAGCGATACAAACCCAATCAACGTATGAAAGGTTGCATTCGTTTTGATCTTCTCCAGCTGTTCGGTTTAGCATCAATGCCGTTCTTGGGTTTCCTACCGTTTCCGACAGTTCTGCTATGTTTTCTACAAACAGCGGAAACAACTCGAAAAGGAGGTTGCCCATGGTGATGTCCTCACCAGATTCATCTTTCGGTTTTAACAATCCTGACGCAACTAGCATCAATAAGTTTACCCACATTTCAACCAGACAGAACATGTTAATTTTTCGTTCTCTCCAGAGACTTGCTGAGCCTTCAACGTCTTTTCTGCCTCTTGCTGTACTATAGTGGGTAAAGGCGGCTGTTGATGTGGTTGAGAGCTTCTGATAGAGGACATTCTCAACCCATCTCAAATGACTCTCACTGCATGAACAAGTGTAATCAAGAAAAGCGTAGTCCAGCGTTATGTCTTTCCATACTTCACTGTTTGGACGCAATCTAAGCACGCTGTTTTTATAGAATCGTGGTTTGTTCTTGAATGTAGGAACCTGTACATTTCGTTCAGGATCTTCGTTGATGCGTTCTGTTGTTTTAGCCAGTATAGCTTGGAAGTTTTCTTCCATGTGTGTTGCACGATCAGCATTCACCTCAACAAGAACTAATTGCGTATTCTTGTTTATGACACCTTCTTCCCATGCCTGAACTAAGTCAATCATTTCTGCTGACGGCATGAACAGAGCTGTTCTAGCGGCTTTTGTTTGTTTAGCTCCAGCTGGTTTCCCGTTGCTACCTCTTGTTTTGACTAGTCTACGGTCAAAGGCAAAACTGCGAGATTCTCTTTTGGTTTGGCTATGGTAGTCTCTTTGGATATGGTCGAGTTCTTCGTCTAAGACTTCGACCCCTTCGCCTAGACTTTCAATCGTTTCTTCCGAAACGTCTAAAACCTTTGCGACTTCTTCCGTGGTCGTTTCTTCCTGCATAATCTTTTGCAATCCCTTGTCGGTAAATTCGATAGGGATGACAGTTTTACATTCAGGGCATTCTGGTTTGTAATTGAAGTCAGTGCTGAATTCTCCGCCAAAAGTATGGTAAACCCTCAATAGGGTTTTCAACAGTTCTTTTTCTTCGCCCTCCATGTAATGACGAATAGCACGACCTGCGTAGATAGATATCCACGACCGTTTACTTTCATGACTTTCAGCAGCGTCCGAAGTGTATTTCTTAGACTCGGTATGAACTTCTTCGATAGCTTTAGGATCAAGCTCTTTCAGTAATTCTTCAGCGACTTTAACTTGTGGTATGTACTGCAACGACATGGTTCTCTCCAATCAACAATTAACCTTCAACTCTTAAAAGTATATCATAATCATCGGCATTGTCAACGAAATCCTCCACTGACTGGCTCGATTTGTTCATATTTTCCTGACTTTTTTGCCTCCCCAAGCGGCACAGTTATGGAAAGACTCGCTTATAACTGTACGCCGCTCGTCTTACCCAAAATAAACCCCTGCCGCCAAGGAAACTGAAGGAACGGCGACAGGGGCATCACGAGCTTGGCACTACTCGTTTTTCAATGAGTCGCACCACTTACTGAATATTTCACGAGCCTCCTTTTTCTCTAGGTCAAAATCGGCTTGTAGCATGGTCGGCGCCCACATCATATTCATGGTTCCGCCAGCTTGTAACTCAGTTAGGTATTCAAAATATTCTTGCATTTCAATTCTCCTTTTTCAATTTTCTAATTTGGTTTGAGGTTAAACCCTTAAACCTTGAGGTTGGCGGGGTTTGTTTAATTCTTCTTTTCTGGCGGATAACACTAACGACCTGCGTTTGATCAAGAGCAAGCCGATGACGACCGCTCACCATAGCTGACTTCGTAATTGCCCCTGACATTTTAATTCTCCTTTTCTAACCACTCCCAACCTTGCGGCGGGGCTAATTCCCATAAATCAAATTTCTCAGCAACTACACCAGCGACATCGTGCAATTCGGCTTCGTGCTGACTTCCCCACTCAGGGAAAGGGCAGTTTGTCATATATCCAAACGTAACCCCGAATTCGTCACTCGGCTCTGTCTGGTAAAATTCCCAGCCCTTCATCCAAAACCACTTATAAACTTCGTGTTCATTTCCTCGGTGGTCTTTTACTTTTCTAGTTAACGGCTTACTCATTTGAATTCTCCTATAATTCTCACTAACTCACTGGCATACCAACCAACCACAAATAAAAACATTGCTGTTAAGAATAATGTGCCAATTAATCCATACTCTTTTCTTAATTCAATATATCGGTCAATCATCTATCAAACCCAAAACAATAGGAACGGTAATACCTGTAACTAACAACACTTCCCAAAACCATACTGGAGCCATTACATACCTCTCAATCCTACTAAGTCATGAAGTGCATCGAACGCATCACAGCCAGCGTTCCAATCTTCAATAGTACAAACTGACTCGACTTCAACAACCTCTGACACTCTTGTCAGAACGTGCCGACAAACTCCCGCCATGTAGCAGGTGTATTGAATCAATCCGCTTTCACCTACGGATAAATCAGACACTTCAACCTCTCGGTTGACGGTAACGTAACCATCACCGCGTGCCATCTTGTGAGTAAGGCGAATCGTTTTTTGGCCTTCGATGGCCGCTTGGAATTTTTCTAGGTTCATTGTTTTCTCCTTTTGAACTACTAATATTATCGTATAGGGGTGTGACACGTTAGGTCACTGGAACGTATTTTCCTACAAGATTTTTCCATTTTTTCATTACATAATCGTAATTCCCCTGACATTCAACGCCCCACATAGATGAGCCGCTTGAACCAATGCCGCTTGTAATGGCGTACTTGCCTAGCCGATTGCATCGCACTAGGTAACGCATTCCGGTCGGTGTGTCCTTAGCCATTCTTGCTTCGTATGCTACATATGCCATAATCTTAAATTTTTCCCTAAAAAAACGTGTCTTTTTTCCTGCTCTCGGTTCCCCTTCGAGCCGCTTGCTTCACCTGAGACGGTGAAGGCGAAGCAAGCGCCTCGTCCTACCTGATGGCCTCTAATGGGTGGAATTTATTGCTCACTAGGCACGCTGTTACGATCCAGCTCGCGTCCGATATTGTAATGCCGCCTCGAATCAGGGCGACTCCAAACCAAGAGCGGTTAGTCCCACTCCCGCACGGCGTGGTTGTCCCACTCCGCGCCATAGAGATCGACGGGGTCGTAGTCGTCCCAGTCGTGACCCTGATCACAGGCGTTGTGATACGCCTGCTCGTCGCGCGATGCCTCGCGCTGCTCGGCTTCCCAGTCAGCCTGAGCGACCCGCAGGTCACGCTCGTTGATACGGGCGCAGTCGCGCAGCTCGGCGTTGAAAAGTGAATCTGTCATGAGTGTCCTCCTTAAGCCGCTTAGTTGTCGTGAGACGGGCGAACGACAACTAAGCGCCTCGTCCTACCCGACCTATGTCAATAGGTATTCTAGGATTTTTTCAATTTAAATGGCTTTATTTTTTGGTGCGTCTGCTTCAACGTACCAGCTCGCAAGCAGCCCGTGAATATATCCGCGTGCCGCATTTTGCTGGCGTTGTGTTTTGCTATTGCTATTTTTTTATTGTTTAACATTCTTTCCACTCTTCGCCTTCTTCAATCGGCTTTTTCTTGGCTACTACTTGCACGCTATAACGACCGTTACCAATTCCGCCTAAACTCTTAACCGTTAGCGTGTTGTCCTTTTCTTGCTCAACCCATAACGTCACGACTAGGTCATCGAATAGGTCGCGCACTTCTACAATGCCAACCTCAAAGCTACCATCGAATCTCATATCCTTGCCGTTCATTTTCCATTGCGGGATTCTACGTTCCATTTTCTAATTCCTCTAATTCAATATCAATTCTATCGAGAACTATTTTATCATCTTTCGGAAACTTGTCAACTATTGCAAGCCACTCAGACCATTCCATGAAGTAATCCATTATTCACACCCCCAAGTAGCACAAGCACGTTGTTTAGCTTCGCCGTAAATCCTACGGCTTTCGGCAAAGGCTGGAACTTCCCAATAGCTATATCGTTCGTTCCAAACGATTTCGACATCGCCATGAGCTTCAATGAAACTCTGCTTGTTGAAGTCGTTAGTAAACAATCGGTGAGCATCGCTATTAGGAAGTTCTACCGATGGTGATTGCGGATAATCCGCTGGTTGTAAATCTGAAACTCTCATTTGTTTTCTCCAAAACATTTAACTTTGATATTATTATTATCGACTAGGGGCGTGACACGTTAGGTCACTCGGCTCATATTTCTTTATAAATTTTAGGGTTTTTTCTGTCTTTCAATCGAGCTTCCAATTCTCGCATATATTGCCAGTTTTCTTCGATGGCTTGCCAAGCCGCTTGGCTGTCTTGGTCAATCAGTGTCCGATTGGTCTTGTAAAGCTCATCGAGCTTAGCGACGATATTGGCACAGATTCTCTTGTTGTCTTCTTTGGCTACTAGGTGACGAGTTGACATTCTGAAATTTTTCCTCAAAAAAACGTGTTTATTTTCCTGCTCTGGTCTGCCCCTCAAGCCGCTTGCTTCACCTGAGACGGTGAAGGCGAAGCAAGCGCCTCGTATTACCCCACCCATGTCAATAGGGATTCTGGAATTTTTTAGAAATAAATAGAGATTTTATTTATTATATTCCCTAAGTCCTACCCTGTAATCTATGGCAATCTTCACATAGTCAAGAGGGTAGTTGCCGATATTGTAATCAGTATCTACCACTAGGATAGGGCTAGCGTTTACTTGGTCGTTATCCATTAGGAACTTAGCCGCTGCATCTAGTGGGGCATCAGCATCTACCCATTGACTGATAACAGTAGCCTTCACAGCATGTTCCCCTTCGGGCATTATATGCGTTGGTAATACGTTGCCTTGTACCTTGTACTGTGTACTCATTACTTATTCCCCCATGTAATCTAAGTATGAATCGTCGTGGTCTTGGTCACTCTCAAGCTTAGCCTGTTTGAATGCCTCAGCCCAAGCGCTGAATGCCTCAGTACCCTCAGCATGAGGGTTATCATTGACAGATGCCCAAGTCCTATAGCTACTCAGTCCAGCCTTGCGGCCTGCGGCCTTAGCTTCTTCGGCTAGTCGATGCTCTTCTCGCATCTCATAGATATCGGCGGCTGTGGTATCTTCTGCAAATTGGTTAGTAGTGAACTTATTCATTTGTTTTCTCCAAAACGTTAATTGTTATATAAGTATTATTGGCTATGGGCGTGACACGTTAGGTCACTTAGGGCAATAATTATTTATTTTTTCCTGAATTCTTTACTCATAGCCAAGTATCCCGTATTCTCGTGGTACTTCAAGAATACGTCCATTCTTTCGTCTATGCCTTCCCAACCGTAACGGTCGCTTAGTGCATACATCCAATCCCAGCACTGTTGATTGCTTTCGCCATCATAGCCTAGCGCCAATGAGATTCGGGTCATTGTGTCTTTGATGTAAGTCGGTGATTCTGTGTTTAACTGTGACATTTTGTTTTCTCCAAAAAACGTTGTTTGTATGTCTTTCATTTTAGTTATATCGACAAGATTGTCAAGTAGTCTTAAATGAATTTTTTGAGAATATCTTTTCTATCCCAAAGTAATTGCAATTCATCCTCGACAATACTCTTATTGTATTGCCCTAATTCGTTTTTATGTTCGACAATCTTTTTTTCGATTTGTCGGTTTACTTTGAACAATTCTAGTTTAGCTTGTGCGCTTGTCATTTTGTTTTCTCCAACAAAGGTTTTAGTAACGTCTTCCATGCTTTCTATTACAATATAAATCGGCGCATATGTCAAGTACTCTTAAACATATTTTATTAAGAATAACTAAATTTATAGTAATTCTTTTTTGTGCATCCAATACAGAATATTAATAGCTAACATCGTACCCGTTACTATTCCCCAAAACATACTCGCATCAATCATTCTATTATCCTTATGTAATTAACTTCAATACTCAATTATTACATATCGTCGGTTGTATGTCGGATTAAACTTTAATAAAATGTCAATTAAGTTGGTGGGGTTTTAGTATCAGTTATTGGTTATCTGTATTACATCAAAAAAAGCGGGGTCGTGCAGACACAATTAGCGGAATTGTTCCGCCTTGTCTTAGCTAAAGTACCCTCTTAAAGAACACTGCAAGCAAGTCTACGAGATACGGCGAAAAGAGCGCCAAAAGCATTATAAACATCACAAAAGCGAAGTCGCACCAATCGGTCGTTGGAGGACGGTGACGTTCGCCCCATCTGTCTGAGGCTGTAAGACGCCGCCTTGGATCTTTTTTAGGCGGCTCATACGGATTATGCATCTAAAGCCCTTCGGTTGCCATTCTTTTTCATAGCTTCCTCTGGGTCGATGCCTTTCTTTAATCTATTATAAAACGCGGCGTATGATACTTCGCAACGTGAATCTTCCACCCATTGGCCGATATTCTTTTCCTCGCCAAATGCCTCAATCTTAACATTTGACTTCATGTTATTAGCATTTTCTTTGGGTGTAAGCTCTCTAAGATTCTCTCTGGTGTTATTGAGTCTGTCTTTATCTATATGGTCAACAAATACATATGGGTTAGTAGTGCCTAGAACCATTCTGTGCATGGCTTTATGTCGCCCTTTAATCTTTGTTATGGCGTATCCACTCTTATTTAGATGCCAGCTATACTGACTTAACAATGGATAGTCCTCTATGCTCACAGAAGCTCTTTTACCAGCACCTAAAACGCCGCCTAGATAGATATAAGTTTCATCACTCATCTTTCTTATCCCTTTTGACTCGGTTAACGCCTCTTCCGGGAGATTTTTTAATCCCCATCCTAGTTCTAACGCCTGTAACCTGTCTCTTGTTGACTCTTTCTTTGATACCAAAGCCTATTCTGATCCTTGTAAGCTCATCAGCTATCTCAGAATCTTTCAAGACATTGGCCATCTTCTTAATATACTCTTTTTCTTGTTTGCTTAGCCTCATGTGTACGCTCCGCTTTTTCCAAGTATAATATATCATACTGATCAAATTCTTAATAAGCTCAAAGAAAGGGGTAATCCGTGACTAACATTTATGACGTTTTAAGCAAGATACAATCAAAAGCTTCTGCTGCTGTAGAAAAGACTGTTGCTAAAGACCTAGAAGTAGAAGATCCATCAACTGTAGAAGGTAAAGCCTTCCTAGAAGCAAAGATTCCTACAACTATCAAAGCTAAATTTAAGCAAAGCGTAAATGAAGATACCAAAGGGAATGACGGAGAGTGAGGTCCTCGAAATAATAAACAAGATTTGTGACAGATATGCATACAAGTTCAAGTTTGGATACTTTGAACCTGAAGATATTAGACAAGAAGCCTTCATAATTGCTGTAGATGCACTAGATCGCTATGAAGAAGGCCGTCCTTTAGAGAATTTCTTAGCCGTGCATGTTAAAAATCGGCTAAATAATTTTAAAAGAGACAAATACTACCGTCAAAACAAGAAAGATAAAGACGATAGACAACAACAGTTGAACAATAGTAAGAAGTTTTTGATGGAACCTCTCGATATTAGCAACATCAGAGATGAATCCGAGAAGAGTATGCGTATAAGTGACAGCTTTATTGAGGATACTGACAACCAAGAACTCTTAGACATCATAGACGAAGAGTTAGATGTGTCCTTTCGGTCCGACTATCTACGGGTAAGACATGGAGCCTATGTACCAAAACCCCGAAGAAGGCAAATTATTGAAGAAATTTGTCATATTTTAAAGGAACACGGCTATGAAGAAGGGTAGATTCACAAAGACAGAGCAAGAATTTATCAGAAATAACCACCGAGAGATGTCAAATCTCGAAATTGCTACCCACTTAGACCGTGACCCAATCTCTATACAGTCGTATATCAAAGAAAAAATCGGCAATAATACTCTAGATGACCGTGAAATAGAGGCATTGCATGATCTACAGAGTCGTCCCTTCTGGAAAGACCTACAAAAACAATTCAGTGAAGAAGAATTGCAGTCATTACTCTACCATTGGAGCCGAATAATCACTCAATTTCGTGATGATGTGCTTCCAACTGAAGAATTACAGATAATTGACGCTATAAAACTCGAAATTCTCATGAATCGCGCACTAATCGGCCAACAAACTAACATGAGAAGCATAGGAGAGTATGAAGAACTAGTAACTGTAGAAAAGTCTAAGTCATTAGAGATACAAGATAAGGACTATATCTATAACTTGGAAAGACAAATCGCTGTCTGTAGAGCCGCCCAAGATTCCTTAACTAGAGAATACAAAGATCTACAAACGAAGAAGGCTTCTATGCTAAAAGACTTGAAGGCTACTCGTGAACAACGTATCAAAAGACTCGAAGACTCTAAACAGACTTTCATTGGATGGGTAAGAAACCTTATGTCTAACCCTGAAACTCGCCAACAAATGGGTACTGACATGGAAAAGATGCGTCTAGCCATGGAAGCTGAAAAGAAAAGACTATCTGAATACCATAAATATGAAGATGGCAACATAGATCAACCATTTCTAACACCAGATACTGTAAAAGACGATAACTAAGTGAAGAAAGCAATAATATACGGTGTAACAGGACAAGATGGATCATACCTATCTGACTTATTACTATCTAAAGAATATACAGTATACGGAGTAACACGTAGAACTTCGTTTAACAACACTCTCAGAATAAGCCATTTACTTAATAAAAAACAGTTCCATCTAGTTCAAGGTGATATTACAGACACTTCTAGTATCTACCGATTACTGAACGAAGTTCAGCCTGACGAAGTTTATAATTTGGCTGCACAATCTCACGTTGGAACATCATTTAATCAACCACTACTGACTTGGAATGTAACTGGTCAAGGCTGTCTCAATATACTCGAAGTAATTAGACAGATGGGGAACCGTCCACGGTTCTATCAAGCAAGCAGCAGTGAGATGTTTGGAGATCAATATAACCTCGACAATAATCGGGAGAAATATCAAGATGAAAGAACTACGTTCAGTCCCCAATCTCCATATGCTATCGCTAAGCTTGCTGCTCACAGTGCAGTTTCCCTTTATCGTCGCTCTTATGATCTATTTGCCTGTGGCGGTATTTTGTTTAACCACGAGTCAGAAAGAAGAGGCGAAAGATTCGTAACGAGGAAGATCAGCCGCTATGTGGCAGATCTCTACTGGGCGACCCAAACGGGTCGTAGTATTCCCAAACTCAAACTTGGGAATCTATCCGCAAAGCGAGACTGGGGACACGCAGAAGACTATGTAACAGCCATGTGGATGATGTTACAACATGACTACGCAGACGATTTTGTAATAAGTACCGGAAACACCTATTCTGTAGAAGATTACCTAAAACAAGCTTTTAAGTGTATAAATATTGTAGAGTATATGCAATATGTTGAGATAGACGAAAGTCTTAAACGACCATCTGAAGTGCCGTACTTAAGGGGGATATCTAAGAAGGCAGAAAGAAGACTGAATTGGAAACCGAATATAACATTCGATAATTTAGTAACCAGAATGGTGCGACATGATTTACAAAATAACAGTCAGTACGAAGAACATCATACAACCACTTAATAAACTTGGGGTTGAAGATATAGACGAAAAAAGCTTTTTCTTCGTAGAAGCCGCCGATCCTGATGACGCTTGTTATAAAGCTTTGAATAAATTAAAGACTAAAATTATAGAACAAAATTTGACGGATGAAGTAGTTGATTATTTGGAGGATGAATTACACAACGATATTAAAGTCATAAGTTTAAGAGGGGTAAAACCCCATTAGAAGGTGTATTATGAAAAAGCCTGCTTGTGGATTGTGTGCCATCTGTTTTTTGTTAATTGGCAATTTGGCATTTTCAGTCTATTCATATAATGAATTGAAGAGTGGTAATCAGGATTTAACAATAGACATTCCTATTGCTAAAGACTTAGGAAGATTAGAAGCTAAGATAGATGCAATTTATGAAGAATGCAAACTTAGAGACTCTGCAATATACAGAGCTGTTCTAGAAATGCGAGAAATTGTTACAGGACTACAAACAATAAACGAAAGAAATAGCATTGCGGAATTATAACGACCCTGTTTATGCAGAATGGCGTAAAAGGGTTTACAAAAGAGATGGACATAAGTGCCAAATGCCCGGATGTAATTATAATAAGGCGTTGAATGCACACCATATTGTTAAATGGGCAGATGCAGCTCATTTGCGATTTGATGAAGATAACGGAATAACGTTGTGTTATAGATGCCATAAACAAGTAACAGGGGCAGAAGCGCAGTATGCTCCTTTGTTTATGGACATCGTAAGGAAGAACAAAGAATGAAGTATGTAGTCTTAAAAGACACACGGGAGAAGAATGGATGGAATTTTAATTCTTCTAGCAAGTGTCTAGCTGTGGCTAGATGGGGTCTGAAGACAGGAGACTACACAATCAGAGGTCTTGAGAAAGACTTAGTGATTGAAAGAAAAGCTAGCACTGGTGAGTTAGCAATGAATCTTGGCAAAAAGCGAAAAGCGTTTGAAGCTGAAATTGAACGCATGTCTAAATTTCGTTGGAAGTATATTATCTGTGAATTCTCCATAGATGATCTCATGAACTTCCCAATAAACTCTGGCATACCAAAAAAGAACTTGCAATATGTAAGAATGAACGGCAAGTTCATGTGGAAAAAATTATGTGAGTATCAGGAAAAATACAATGTCGAAGTAGTATTTTCTGGAGATAAACAAACAGCTGAAGAAAGAGCTATGATTATATTCGACGAAAAGATGGAGATATCTTTACGTGAACAATCATATTGATAATATAAAAGCCATTAATGACGCTTGGCTAAATATAAATGTAGATGAATCTAAGATAGTTAATCCCTTTAGCCTACCAACAGAAGAAGAGTTCACAACTAAGCTTACTTGGTTGATGACAAACCCTGATTACTTTTCTTTTCTATGCAAAGAAATATTAAATATAGAAGTTTTGCCCACACAGGCTTTAATGCTTAAAGAAATGTGGAATAGAAAATTTCCAATGCTTATTGCTAGTCGTGGTTTTGGTAAGTCTTTTATACTTTCTGTTTACGCAATCCTCAGAGCTTTATTAATGCCGGGGAGAAAAATAGTTATTGTTGGTGCTGCTTTTAGGCAGTCTAAGGTTCTCTTTGAGTATATGGATACTGTATGGCGTAATTCTCCTTTACTTAGAGATATCGTTGGAGGTAACGGTGGCCCAAGAAGAGATGTAGACATGTGTAGATTGAAGATTGGCGACAGTCAAATAACATGCTTACCTCTTGGTGACGGTAGTAAGATTCGTGGTCAACGTGCTAACGATATTATTGCTGACGAATTTGCGTCTATTCCTAGAGAGATATTTGAAAATGTTGTCGCTGGTTTTGCTGCCGTCAGCGCTTCTCCTATTGAAAACGTAAGAAGAATAGCTGCTGAGAAAAAAGCTATTGAGCTTGGAGAGATGACAGAAGATGAACAAGAAGCTAATGAAGAAGGCGCGAACCAAATTATCCTTTCTGGTACAGCTTATTATGATTTCAATCACTTTGCTGAATATTGGAAAAAGTGGAAGAGTTTTATAACCAGCCAAGGAGATCCCAAGAAGCTAGGTGAGCTATTTGGTGAAGACGGAGTTCCTGATGGTTTTGATTGGCGTCAGTATTCTATCATCCGAGTGCCTTTTGAACTTTTACCGGAAGGCTTCATGGATGCCGCTCAGGTTGCCCGATCAAAGGCCACAGTCCACTCAGGAATCTACCAAATGGAGTTTGGAGCATGTTTCTCCACAGATAGCAATGGGTTCTTTAAACGCTCTCTCATTGAATCCTGCGTGGTCTCTCCTCAGAACCCAATTAGTCTTCCAAGTGGAGAAGTAAGTTTTCAGGCTGTGTTAAGAGGCAATCCAAACTGTAGATATGTTTATGGTATTGACCCTGCGTCTGAAGTTGACAACTTTTCTATAGTTATCATGGAAGTTCATGAAGATCATAGTCGTGTTGTATATTCTTGGACTACGAATAGAAGTAGACACAAAGAACAACTAAAAGCTGGAGTTGCTGATGAAACAGATTTCTATTCTTATTGTGCTAGAAAGATACGAGACTTGATGAGAGTGTTTCCTCCACAAGAGATCGCTTTAGATGCTCAGGGTGGTGGTATTGCTATCATCGAAGCTCTACACGATAAAGATAAAATTAGAGAGGGCGAGCTACCAATCTGGCCTACTATAAACGAAAAGAAAGAAAAAGACACTGACGGTGAACCGGGACTTCACATTGTGGAGATGGTTCAATTTGCTAAAGCCGACTGGGTTGCAGAGGCTAATCATGGATTAAGGAAAGACTTTGAAGATAAGACGGTTCTGTTCCCTTACTTTGATTCTGCCACCCTTGGCTTGGCTATATCTGACGACAAGCTAAAAAATAGGTTGTACGACACACTTGAAGATTGTGTAATGGAAATTGAAGAGTTAAAAGACGAACTCTCAATGATTATTATGAGTCAGACAACTTCTGGTAGAGACAAATGGGATACACCTGAAGTAAAACTTCCCGGTGGTAGAAAAGATAGATTAAGAAAAGACCGTTATTCATCATTGATAATGGCTAACATGTCTGCAAGAAAAATATTAAGAACACCTCCTCCTCCTGTTTATGACACTATTGGAGGCTTTGTAGGTGGAGCAAAAGGTGACATGACAGGCCCTTCTTTTGTAGGACCGTCTTGGTTTACAGAAGGAATGAAAGATGTTTATTAGTTTGGTGTATAATCAATTAGATTAATTCCACAATCATTCCAATTGCAATTGAATAGGTGAATAATGTCCGACAATGATCCCATACAAAACCAAGAAAAAGTACAAGCTTTTGTAACTTGGTCTGATGACTCTGGTAAAAGACAGGCACTTTCTGATACGTCTGATAATATTGACTCTTATGATGGTATTCAAAAGTCAGTAGCTTATAATCGTCGTTCTTTCTTAGACATTGAACCAAACCGTTCTGTAAGAACTGGTTTTACTAGAGATGACTACAATAGGTTCCGTTCTTCTGAATCTGTACCAAAACGTCAAAAAGAAGCCATTCGTATGTGTATGCAGGCTTATGACAAGGTTGGAATTATTCGGAATGTCATCGACCTAATGGCTGATTTTGCTGGTCAAGGAATCAATATTGTTCACCCAAACAAAAGAATCGAAAAGTTTTTTAGAGCTTGGTTCAACAAAGTAAACGGCATCGAAAGATCAGAAAGGTTTCTTAATACTTTATATAGATGCGGAAATGTAGTCGTAAAAAGAAGGACTGCAAAAATTAGCCGAAAAGTAGAAAGAGACCTGAAAAGTGCTGCATCTCCAGATATGGAAGCTCTTGTAAGAAATGTAACCAAAAAAGAAATACCTTGGAAATTTGATTTCTTAAATCCAATGTCAATCGAAGTTATTGGCGATGAACTAGCTACTTTTGTTGGACAGCCACAATACGCATTAAAAGTATCTAAGTTAGTTAGAGGTTTAGCTAACAAAGGTATAATGACAGATAGTCCTTATCATAAAAATATACAAGCTTTGTTACCTCCAGATATTGTTAAGTCAATTAAAGAAGGTGAAAGCGTCATCCCGTTAGACCCAGAAAAAGTATCAGTACACTACTACAAAAAAGATGACTGGCTTGTTTGGGCAAACCCAATGATATTTGCGATTCTTGATGATATCATTATGCTCGAAAAAATGAAGCTTGCTGATATATCAGCTCTTGATGGTGCAATTTCTAACATTAGATTATGGAGTCTTGGAGACTTAGATAATAAAATTCTTCCAACAAAAGCTGCAATCAATAAGTTAAGAAACATTCTTGCTAGTAATGTTGGTGGCGGAACGATGGATTTGGTATGGGGTCCTGAACTTAAGTTTACTGAATCTAGTACGCAAGTATTTAGATTCTTAGGAAAAGAAAAATACGAACCTGTACTTACTAATATATATGCGGGTCTTGGTGTTCCTCCTACTCTTACTGGCGCTGCTGGCTCAAGTGGTGGATTTACTAATAACTTTATCAGTCTTAAAACCCTTGTTGAAAGACTAGAGTATGGAAGGCAGGTCTTAGTTAACTGGTGGAATCAAGAACTAGAAATAGTTCAAAAAGCTATGGGCTTTAGACTTCCTGCAAAAATCCACTTTGATCAAATGGTTCTTTCAGATGAAGCGTCAGAGAAGAATCTTCTTATTCAACTTGCCGACAGAAACATTATCAGCGCAGAAACTCTTGTTGAGAGATTTGGAGAAATTCCTGAAATTGAAAAAATCAGAATTAGAAGAGAAGAAAAGGATAGAAAGGCAGAAGTTATGCCTCAAAAAGCAAGCCCTTATCACAATCCTCAACATAGGAACGACCTTGAAAAAATTGCTTTAACAAAAGACTCAATGCAACCAGAAGATTTTGGATTAGTACCTTCTACTGATACTGGTAATCATCCTTTGACTGATCCTAAAGATAGACGAGACAAGGAGTCTATTAATAAAGAAAAAGAAGAGAAGGAAGAAAAGAGAATGGAATTGAAGAAGAAAAATAGTCCAGCTCCAAAACAAGAAGAGAAGTTTAATCCAACTGGCAGACCAGAAGACGGAAGGCCAAAAAACTCTACTGATAAAGGCCCTAGAAAACAAAGGGTAGATAAACCAAAGCAAATAGTTAGCCAAACCGAAATAGCTAGTATGTCTCTATGGGCTGGAGAAGCTCAAGCAAAGATAAACGAAGTTATTAATCCTGCTATATTAGCTCACTACAATAAGAAAAGTTTAAGATCTCTAACAAAAAGTGAAATGGACCAACTAGAGCATTTAAAAATGTGCATACTTTGTAACATTCAACCGTTCATGGAAATAAATGCCGATACTCTAAATAACCTATTAAAAAATCCTGTTAAAGAAACAGCGAGCTTCAAAAATCTAATGTCAAGTTTGAAGAAGGACTTCTTTAATAGAAATAATAGAAAGCCAAACGTTGATGAGCTTAGAAAGATGGCTGTTTCCTCCTACGCTTTGAGTAGAACGGAGTAGCATAACTTGTATATTTTTTGTCTTATGGTGTATATTCTTTTGAGGTGACATATGAGAATATATAAAAGTGAGCTAGAAGCTGGCCTCGAAGATGCAATTAAAGCAAACGCTAGTGTTGCTTACTCTTCACCAGTTAGTTTCTATATACCAAATAAAGAGCAAAAAGAAAGTATCAAAACTTTAGTTGTAGCAGAAGATTCTGCTGTAGCTGAAAATAAAGATCAATATGATTTGTACTATCTTAGCTCTATCTTAGTTTCCACAGGCTGGAACAAAAACGATGATGTTTTTGACATGGGAGAAACTTGGGCTGCAAAAGATACCCCCTCAGATAAACAATTTAACTTCATGCACAATGAAGCTGATATCATTGGCCATATAACCGGAAGTGTTGTTCTTGACCAAGATGGCAATGAAGTAGAAGATATTAGTAATATAGATAAATTCGATATTGCTACGAGTGCTGTTCTTTACAATAGCTGGACTTCTCCAGAACTAAAAGAAAGAATGGACAAACTTATTGCAGAAATTGAAGAAGGCAAATGGTTTGTTTCCATGGAATGTCTTTTCAATGATTTTGACTACGCTATAGTCACGCCAGAAGGTAGTGAACAAGTTGTAGCAAGAGATGAAGCATCTGCATTTTTAACAAAACACCTTCGAGCATATGGAGGCACTGGAAAGTACGAAGGATATACGATAGGAAGACTTTTAAGGAATATTGCGTTTTCGGGAAAAGGTCTCGTTAGCAATCCCGCAAATCCGCGCAGCGTGATTCTAAATGATGTAAACCCTTTTGCTAATGCGCAAGCAGAAGAAATAACTAACTCTAATATTAATATGGAGAATAAAGATATGTCTGATGTTCTCAAAGAACAGGTCGAAGAGCTTAAAGCTGAACTGGCAACTGCCAAAGAAGCTACTAAAGCTTTGGAAACCGAGATGACTACGCAGAAAGAAGAAGAAATTCAATCTAAGATTGAAGCTTTTGAAGCTGTTGTTTCCGAAAAAGACGAAGCTATTGCTGAAGCCCAAGCTGCTGTTGAAGCTGCTGAAGCCAAAGTCGCTGAGTTACAAGAAGCAATTGCCAAAAAGGATGAAGAGCTTGCTGAAGCTCTGGCTAAAATTGAAGCTCATGAAGCTGAAGTTAAAGCCATGGCACGCAGAGCAGCTTTAGTTGAAGCTGGTGCTGATGAAGAAGAAGTCGAGGCGATCCTCGAATCTTTTGCTGAAGCAACAGACGAAATGTTTGAGCAAGTTGTTGCTCTCAAGAAAAATGCCCTCAAGAAAATGGGTGTTAAAAAGGACGAAGAAGAAGAAGAAGCTCCAGCATCCGCTGAAGAAGTAGCTGAAGAAGTTGAAGCAGAAGAAGTTTTAGAAACTGAAGCTGAAGAAACTGACGAAGCTGCTGAAGAAGCAGAAGCTGAAATTCTTGAGGAAGCCGAAGAAGAAGCTGAAGCAGCTTTGGCTGATGCTGGTGACGATGTAGTTGAAGAACTACGTTCTAGTGCTAGTGATTGGCTCGAAAGCAACGTTCTTCGTTCAACAGCAAGTATTAACAAGTAATAATTTTTTTAGGAGACATTACAATGGCTTTAAAAGCTGATAGAAATGAACTCGATGTAGACATCTCCTTCTTCTATAACGGAAGCGCTGTAGAAAAAGGTTGTGTTGTATCTATTGCTAACAGTCCCTATGGATCTGGTGCAGCAATGGATCAAGCTAATGCTCAGGTTGCCGTCAAGCAGGGTGCTGCTGGCGTTATTCCTGTTGGTGTTTTGCTTAATGATGTGGTAGATATTGACCTAACCCGTCAACATATCAACTGGCACAAAGACGAAGTCCAAAAAGGTGGAAAAGTTTCCATCCTTAAGAAGGGCTACGTTGTAACCAATATGGTTGAAGGTACGCCTAATACCGTTGGTGAACCTGCTTGTTTGGATGATGGTGGTGCTACTGGTAAATTTGAGCCTTGTGACGGATCAAGTACTGACGTTCTTGTTGGTCGATTCATGTCATTGGCAGACGAAGATAGCTACTACAAAGTAGAAATCAATCTACCCAATGCTGGTACTGCTAGCGCTGATACTTAAACATAACCCTTAATAGGAGACTATAATCATGAGTAAAATGACAAAACCTGATGATCATTTTATCGAACTCATTCAACGCTCTGGTAGCGTCGATAAGAATGAGGCACTCGCTGCACAGCGAGAATTAGCAGTAGCCTTAGAAGCACCACTTCGCAAGGGTGTTTTGGTCGGTGATGTCCTTGATGGAATCTTTGAAAAGATCCAGATGGCTCCCGGTTCAGCTGCTGAATTTCCACTAGACCTTTTAGCTCCCGGCACGGAGAATCAACACGTTGCCTACACTAATCCCGGTCACGGTCGTATTCCAGAACGCGCTGTAGAAGGTGACTATGTAATGGTCCCAACTTACACCGTTGCTTCTTCAATCGACTATCTCTTGCGTTATGCACGAGAAGCCCGTTGGGATGTTGTAGGTCGCGCGATGCAGGTTCTTGAAGCTGGCTTCGTGAAGAAGATGAACGATGACGGTTGGCACACACTGTTAGCAGCTGGTGTTGACAGAAACGTCATGGTTTATGATGCAGACGCCGCGATTGGTCAGTTTACAAAACGTCTTATCTCTTTGATGAAGACTGTTATGAGACGCAACGCTGGCGGTAATAGCGGTTCTTTGAACCGTGGATCATTGACTGATCTTTACCTCTCTCCAGAAGCTTTGGAAGATATCCGAAACTGGGGACTTGATCAGGTCGATGAAGTCACTCGCCGTGAAATTTATCAGGCTGGTGACGATGGTGCTGCTATCACTCGTATCTTTGGCGTGAACCTCCACGACATGGACGAACTTGGTGCTGACCAAGAATACCAATTGTTCTATAAGAATCAACTTTCTGGAACCTTCACTGGTTCTGATGTTGAGCTTGTAGTTGGTCTGGATCAGTCCAGCAATGATAGCTTTATTATGCCTGTTAAGCAAGATGTTCAGATCTTTGAAGACGATGCACTGCACCGTCAGCAACGAGCTGGCTTCTACGGTTGGGCAGAAATCGGCTTTGCCGTTCTCGACAATCGTCGCATCTTGTTGGGTGGATTCTAATCCATCTGGTATAAACGCCGACATGAAACCGCCTCTATTTTTAGGGGCGGTTTTTTTGTTTGGTGTATAATAATAAGAGAAATATCCCTTATTGCAATAGGACTCAAACATGACTAAAAGAACCAAGACGGAGTTAGCAACACAAGTAAGCACTTTGTTGCCTGATAACACAACTGCTGAAATTAGTCCAGAAGATATTAGAAGCGTATATACAGATTATGCTGATTCATTAGCTCTATGGAGTTCTTCTAAACCCTCTTCTGCTACTACTGCCGCTACTGCCACTGTAGCTTTTACTGGTGTACCAGCTGTAGACCAAACAATTGTTTTAATTGATGCTGCTGGAACGTCTAAGACTTATACAGCTAAAGGTGCTGAATCTCTTACTGATGGACAGTTTAATCAGTCTGGGACTGCCGCAGCTGCTGCTACTTCCTTGAAAGCCTGCATTGAACACGCAAGTGGTCATAACGGAACAATCACAGTTGCCGACAATAGTTCAGGAACATTAACTTTGACTCAAGCTACTGCTGGTACTGATGGTAATACAGCAATTACTGAAGGTCTAGATAATGCTACTGCACTTGGTGGAGATGGAGCTACTAGTAATCAATTTACTGGTGGAACGACTTTGACAAGTTGTGTACAGGGAGAAATTGCTTTTGCTGCTACTGATGCAACATATCATTTATATGTATGTGTTGCTACTGATACTTGGCGAAGAGCAGAACTCGGCACTTACGTAGGTTAATAACAAACTAATATTAGGAGACATTTTTATGTCAGCTATGTCAACATATCTTGAGAATGCTTTAGTAAATCATGTCTTAAGAAATACAGCTTATACAACCCCCGGAACTACAGTTTATGTAGGTCTAATTAAATATTATGATGCTGCTGTTGTAGAAGCAGGTACTCTAACTCAGGAAATTTCAACTTCTGGAAGTACTGCTTATAACAGAATTCAAGTAACTGGTTGGGACGCTGCTTCAAATGGAGCAACTCAGAACACTGGTGCTATTACTTTCCCAACTGCTACAGCTGATTGGGGAGGAGTTTCTGGCGTCATTATTACTGATAACGCAACCCCCGGAGCAGGAAACGTCTTGCTACATGGTTCTCTAACTACAGCTAGAGAAGTAAAAGACGGCGACGTTTTCAAATTCAATGCTGGTGATTTAGACGTTACCTTTGCCTAATATCACCCTCTCTTAATTAAAGGAGGAATATTGTGGCTTTAGTAATAGCTGATAGAGTAAAAGAAACCACTACCACTACTGGCACTAGCAATCTTGAACTTGCTGGTGCTGCTAGTGGATTTCAGTCGTTTGTAAGCGGCATTGGAACTACAAATACCACTTACTATGGACTAATTGACGCTAACGGCGCTTGGGAAATTGGTATTGGTACTGTAACTGATGCTAGTCCTGATACTCTTTCTAGAACCACCATCCTTGCTAGCAGTACTGGTGCTAAACTTTCTTTGTCTAGTGGTACTCATACTGTATTTAGTACATACCCATCTGATAGAGCCGTCTATATGGCATCTGCCGTCAGTTCTTTAACTGAGAATGGCGTTTTGCTTGGAGTTGGTTCTGATGCTGATGCGGCTATAACTTCTACAGCTGCTTTGGGTGATGGACAGATAGTCATTGGTGCTACCAGTGGCGCTCCTGCCCCAGCTACCATTACTGGAGGTACTGGTGTAGATATCACAAATGGTACTAATAGTATAACTGTATATCTAGACTTAAATGAGCTTACTACTTCAACATCTGATGGAGATGGTGACTACTTTGTTGTTGTTGATACTAGCGGTAATTCTAAAAAATTAACCAAGACCAATATTGATCTTAATGGTTTTGGCGGAAACTTAGACGTTGATAGGGGTGGAACAGGAGCTACTAGTCTTACAGATGGTGGTGTATTACTTGGTAGTGGCACTGGTGCTATTACTGCTATGGCTGTTTTGGCGAACGGTGAAATAATCATAGGCGATGGAACTACAGACCCTGTTGCTTTAGCCGCTTTTAGTGCTTCAGATGGAACTTTAAAAGTAGAATATGGCGGAACTGGAGCTGCAACTTTAACAGATGGTGGTATTCTTGTAGGCGCTGGTACTGGCGCTATAACTGCATTAGATGTATTGACTAATGGTCAGTTGTTAATTGGTGATGGTTCAGGCGCTCCAGCCGCCGCCACCCTAACTGCTGGTGAAGGTATTGATATCACTAACGGCGCTGGTTCTATAGAGATCCTTGGGGAAGATGCAACCACGAGCAATAAGGGTATTGCTTCTTTTCACACTGATAACTTCTCTGTTTCCAGTGGTGCAGTTACTATCAAAGATGGCGGTGTTGATCTAGCTGCCGAAGTTACTGGCGTTCTTCCTGTTGCCAATGGTGGTTCGGGAGGATTGGCTAGTGGTAGTCTATTAATAGGTGATGGTTCTGGAGCTGCTACTGCGGCTGAATTGACTGCTGGTGAAGGAATAGATGTTACTTCTGCTTCTGGTTCAATAACAATTGACTGCGAAGTTGCTACTACATCCAATTTGGGTGTCGCTAGCTTCGATACAGATCACTTCACTGTAAGCACTGGTGCAGTAACTATCAAAGCTGCTAGCATAGATTTAACAGCAGACGTAACTGGCGTACTCCCGACTGCTAATGGTGGAGTAGGCGCTCTATCGAATGGCCAGTTACTAATTGGTAGTGGTGGCACTGGGACAGCTGCTACTTTGACTGCTGGTGAGGGTATAGATGTCACTAATGGAGCTGGCTCTATTACTATTCTTGCAGAAGACGCAACCACAAGTAACAAAGGAATCGCTTCATTCTCTAGCGATAACTTCGCTGTATCTAGCGGAGCAGTAACAATTAAAGATGGTGGTGTTGACCTAACGGCTGAAGTCACAGGAGTTCTTCCTGCTGCTAATGGTGGTACAGGCAGTCTATCTAATGGTCAACTTCTTATAGGTGATGGCTCTGGCGCTCCAACGGCTGCTACTTTGACGGCTGGTGAAGGTATAGATATTACCAATGGTTCTGGTTCTATTGAAATTCTTGGAGAAAATGCATCTACGTCTAACAAAGGTATTGCTTCTTTTAATTCTGATCAATTTTCAGTTTCTTCAGGAGCTGTTAGTTTAGTCACTGGATCATCTTCTGGTAACGTAATTGTTTGCGGAGATGGAGGAGACTTATCTGAAAATGATTTCATAAAAGTAGATAGTGGAGGTGGTGCGGTAGGTAGATCTTACGGCGATACAAAAGTAGACCTGAGTCTTAATAATGTTGAAAACACAGCTTTGTCCACATGGGCTGGAAGTAGTAATTTAACAACCGTAGGAACAATTAATTCGGGTAGCTGGAATGGAGACCCAATTGATTCGTCTTACATTTCTACTAGTTTCATCAATAGCAAACAAGACACATTAACATTTGGTCATAGCAGCGGTAATGCCTTAAAGACTGAAGAGGCAATTGCTGAAAATAAAGTTCTATTAGGCGGTGCTAGCAATGTTAAAGGCAGAACCTTTGCTGAGCTAAAAGGCGATATGAGTATGGGTAATGTAGAGAACATTGCGATCTCTACATACGCTGGAAGTACCAACATGGTGACAATGGGTACTGTCACTACTGGTACTTGGAGTGCTACTACTATAGCAGCTAATAAAGGCGGTACTGGTCAAACTAGTTATTCTAATGGTGAAATATTAGTTGGTGGAGATAGCGGATTAGCAAAAACCACAATCACAGCAGGAGAGGGTATAGATGTTACTAATGGTGACGGAACTATCGAAATATCTGGAGAAGATGCCACTTCTTCTAATAAAGGTATAGCTTCATTCTCAACCGATAATTTTTCTGTTAGTAGCGGTGCTGTAACAATTAAAGCTGGCGGTGTTGATCTAACCGCAGAAGTAACTGGAACTCTTCCAGTAGGTAATGGCGGAACTGGAGTCACATCTCTTGATGACATTACATCAGCAAATAACTTACTGACTGTAGGAGCTGGTGCTGCCACCATTATTAATGGAGATGTAACTCTAACAGTCAACGAAGGCAACTTTGATCTTGATAATATTGGAGGTGTCTTAGGCTTAACAGATCAAGTTACTGGGACTCTTCCAGTAGCTAATGGAGGAACTGGAGCGACAGCTCTTGATGATATCACATCAGCAAATAATTTATTAACTGTAGGAGCTGGAGCTGATACGGTTATTGGTGGAGACGTAACCTTAACAGTTAATGAAGCCAATATTGACCACGATGCTTTAACTAACTTCGTAACGAACGAACATGTAAACCATACTTCGGTAACTCTTACAGCTGGAGATGGACTAACAGGCGGCGGAGATATCTCTGCTAACAGAACGTTTGCTGTAAGCGTTGATGATAGCACAATAGAAATTAACAGCGATTCACTCAGGGTTAAAGACAATGGAATAACTCTTGCTAAAATGGCTGGACTTACTAGAGGTAGCATCATTTATGGTGACGCGAGCGGAGACCCTGCCGCTTTAGCTGCTGGTAGCGACACTTATGTGTTGACTTCTGATGGTACTGACATTGCATGGGCAGCAGCCGCTGGTGGTGGATCAATGTCGCAATTCATCCTTGAGGATGATAGTGGCGATGAAGTATCTATCTCGAATAACGAGGAAGTTAAATTTATTGGCGCTGGTATTACCACTAATTGGACAGACGTTAGTCCCGGTAGTGATGGCGATCCATTTGACTTAACTTTTACAATTGATGCAGCACAGACGCTAATCACTTCTATTTTTGCTACTGATCTCAAACTTGGTGAAGATAACGAAACTAAGATAGATTTTGAAGATGTTAATCAAATCAATTTTTATACAGACAATACCAAGCGCATGACTCTTGAATCGAGTGGAGCCTTAACACTCACTAAAGCTGTTTATCATCCTTTAGCAAACGCTGAGGAAGAACCTGAAAATGATGTAACTTTAGACTTCGACTTAAGAAAAGCTAATTACTTTGATGTAGAGTTAAACTCAAACATAACAGACATAGATTTTAAGTATGGTGCTATTGGTCAAAGATTTATGATAAGGTTTGAACAAGATGCTAGTTCAGGCCCATACACTATTGCTTGGGATGCGGTCACTATGGATTTTGATGGTGGTGGAAGTGCAGTAGCTGTTACGATCAGTTGGCCCGGAGGAACTGCGCCAACAATGACTGCTACAGATGATAAAGCTGATACTTATGGTTTTGTTGTTAGGGCTGAAGGGCATATGGATGGCTTTGTGATTGGTCAAAACATGCCTGTAAACGATAACTAATATGAAACCTAAAAAGTGTGCAATAGTAAGCACGCCTAGAGCAGGTACACATTATTTAAGAATGAGTTTAGACAACCATCCAAAAATAGGATGGGCAGGAGAGTTTTTTAGACCAGACAGTGAATACAGAAATTCACCACTGTATAAAGAACATTTTGAGATAAAAGACTATATATACGATAACAGCATTACCCCTTTTGTGAGTAAGTTTTGTTACGTTGGTTTTGTTTGGCATTTGACTCTTAGTAGCGACTTGCCATTTTCAAAAGTTGACAAGTTTATTTTGCTTGAAAGAAAGTACAAACTTGCTCAATTTGTCTCTCTAAAAATAGCTACCAAAACAGGAAGCTGGAGAGACACAGAAAGCACAGAAAAAATTGAAGTTAACTTAGAAGAATATTTTCAATTTCTAAATAACAATAGTCTTGCCTACGAAAATTTTAAAAAAAACGTAGAAGACTATAAAAAAGTTTATTACGAAGATTTATGCAGAGACTTTGACAAGACAGTAAACTCAATTCAAGATTATCTGAATGTTGAGAGATTTGATATAGAGCCTTCAACGCTCAATAAACAAGAACAAAGATCACTAAGGAAAGTAATAAAAAATTACGAGGAAATAAAATTGTATGATGGATTTTACAAGATATGAATTTACATTAGATTGTGACCATCCAGACTGGTTAGCAGACAAGAGACATGTAGAAATAATATATGAATTCTTAATGCGTACAGATTTAAAGAGAGTAGCTGAGTTAGGCTCGTATACGGGTTTTTCTACAGCTGCTTTTATAGAGGCTTTAAACAACGGGAAAGACTTTAAGTTACACCTTTCAGAGGTAAGCCCAACGAGACAGTTAAGAACTCTTATATCAATGTGTAAAAAACCAGACAATGTAATCCTTCATACACATAGCGGAGAAAACGTTTTAGAACAATGGAAAGATTTTGATTTGGTTTTTGTAGACGCTGATCACTCTATAAGGGGAGCTGGATCAGAACTATTAATGATATTAAGAAATGAAGTGCCGACCGTAATAGCTCATGACACTAATCTTTTTAGTATTAGTAGTAACTACAATGGAAAAGGTTCTGAGCTTTTGGGGAGAGTTTTAAAAATACATCCAGAGTATATGACTATAGAAGACAAAGAAATGAGATCAAGAGAATTAACACACAGAGGTTTTCTTTTTGCTTCTAAAGACGAAGATAAATACCAAGTGGCAAAGGAGATTTTTGAAGAGCTATGCTGATATATTTAACTGATATCAAGCAAATGCCAAAGTGGGAAAAAATATACGGAAGCCTTGAGGATGTTTTTGATTATGGCTCTAAGCAAGAATACAAAGACATACAAGACTTGAAACTCTTCGGTCTTTACAAGGATGAAAAAAGAGATGTTAGACATAATGTTTATCATCCAATCGACTATGTATCTCATGATGTACGAATAGTTTTTGGTGAATTTGATACAGTCGAGCATTTAGAAAAGTATAGACCTGATAACTCTAGAGTAGTAAAAGAATTAGATAGATCAGACAATACTTCGATAATGAAAGTCAAGTTTCCAATCATGAAGCATAAAGACTTTTGCGATGATGATTACACAAATACCCTTTTTAATAAATTAGCTCAAGATGAAAGAATTTTGTTTTGTTATGTAACTACGAGTGGCAAAGGGATAAGGTTTGGCTTTAAAGTTAATAAAAGAATAAATAATGATTTAGAGTATATTTCAAATTATTATTATTACGGTAAAGAGTTTTTGAAATATGATCAAGGAAATAGGTTTGGTATTGAGTCTACTTCTAGTAGCACTGGTAGCTTTTATGAGCTTGCTAGTATTACTAGCGTCTATTGGTTCTTACCTATTACAGATAATTGGCATGTAAAAGAATCTGTAGAACTTAAGAAAATATAAAATGGATTATGAATTTACTCAGGACTGGTTTTCTGAGAAAAACCCAGAAAAGGTAGTTCTTCAATTTGAGGAGTTCTTGTCTGAGTTCAAAGGTAAGCCATGTATGTTTCTTGAAATTGGTTCGTTTGAAGGAATGTCAACGATATGGATGCTAGAAAATATATTAACAGAAGAAAGATCTCAAATTTTTTGCATTGACGCATGGGCTGAATGGACAGGAGATGCCTTTGTAAGATTTGTGTCAAATATAAATAAAACGGGATTTAGAGATAAAGTTCGTATTGTTAAAGGAGATTCCTCAGAAGAGTTGAGGATATTTCCAAATGATTATTTTGATTTTATTTATGTAGATGGAAATCATGATGAGAAGGCTGTTATCAAAGATGCAATAGGATCTTTTAGAGTCTTAAAAAAAGGAGGCATAATAGCCTTCGATGATTATTTATTAGGTATAAGATATCCAAATAGTTATGGATCAAAAGCAATGAATGGGTCTGCTAAAAAAGCTATTGATTATTTTATTGAAACTTTTAAAGATGAACTAGATGTAATACACAATGATTATCAGTTGTGGATTAGAAAAAGATGAAAATAGCAATAGCTCAGTTACACACTGAGAATTTAGATGACTGGGCTTATATAGCCGTAGAAAATAAACAAAACTACGCAAGACTTAATAATTATGATCTTGTATCAAAGCGAGGTGTTTACAAAACAGACTTTGAACAAAGACATCCAAGCTGGCACAGCGTATTACTAATATTGGAGATATTAGAGACGACTAATGTGGATTGGGTTTTTTGGTCTGATGTAGATGCATTGATAATGGACTATACCGTGAAGCTGGAAAGCTTTATACGACCAAAGTACGATATAATTATACCGACGCAAGGACAGGGAGAATATTGCGGAATAAAAACTAGGAACTGTTTATGTTGCGGGCATTATTTTATTAAGAACACTGATTGGTCAAAGAAGTTTTTGAAAAAACTTTGGGATTGGCCACAAGAAGAACATTACAAATACAAGACTTACAGCTACTGGGAACAATGCGGTATGAACTACTTGTATAACAAAAACGAAATGAATTTTGATGAACATGTATATATAGAAAAACAAAATAGAGCTTTCAACTCTTTTTATTATGTTGATGACAAGAACAGACCAATGCAGTTTACCGAATGGGGTGAAACTTGGTTTAGGGCTGATAAGTCAAAAGAACCAGTAAAGAATTTAGGAACAGCTTACAACGATGGAGATTTTATCATACACTTTGCAGGTAAGCATTGCGCTCCATACAGAAAGTCCTTAATGGAAGAGTATTCAGAGAAAGTAAAATGGAACTAATAGTAAAAGTTAAATCTGATGGGTCTAACCCGTATTACCAAGATGGTGATGTTGTGCAGGCTATGTCTCTTGATTACATAAATTTTGTCCATGCAGAGATGATATGTCATCCTAGCAATTTTGGGTTTAGTACAAACGGAACTAGAGATCTAGGAACTTTGCTTGAGAAATTTCAACAAGCCACTCATGTTTATAAGTTTGAGAGGCTTAATAGTAATGATGTTAAAAGAACTAATCTATTAACTTCCGAAGAAGATACCATCAATACTATTCCAAACGCAAATGGCGAAACGATTGATGTTTATCAATATATATCTAGAAGACTTAAGAATTCAAACCATAAGATATTTGGCTTGTCTGGTAGCGAAGTGTGGTATGGAAAGGCACGAACTGATTTTGAAGTTTTGCTGCCAGTCGCTTGGAATCATATAGAAACCGAAAGTGATAACCTACAAGATAATCACAACAACTGGCCTTTTACAGATTTAGAAAAAAGGCACTTTATTTGCATCAACACTTCGGGAAGAAACTATGATGGAGATTCATTTACTAGGGTTGAATTGTCTGGAGATACAGTCACTACAAGATCAATGCCAGTTTTAGAAGATTCAGAAGATGATGAACAAACTATGTTAGCAAAAAGAAAATGGTTTGTTCCTTATTGGGACTTGTCTTCTGAGCTTGGAAATTCTGTAGATGATTTAAGAAACAAAGACTTAGGGTGTGATTGTAGAAAACCAATGAATGAAAGAGAGCATATTGATATTCTTACTTACGATAAAGTTGCAGAGGGATTATTGTAATGGCTGTAACAAAGACTATAGGAACTAGCAGTAGGGATTACTCGACTATTGCTGCATGGGAAGCAGATCTATCTGATGCTTCAATATATTCTAATAACGATGACGCTGTTGGTGTCTGTTACAATGACTCAGCATTTAATGAAACGGTAACTATCAATGGTGGAAATAGCATAGGAGGTAGTTCTGGACAAGATTTAAATTCCAGAAAACTTACAGTCCATGCCGATAGCAAACATGATGGGACAGCTGGAAGTGGTGCAAGGAATGTATATACGGGAAGCACAAATCCCGTACTAAAAATATCAATTGATAACACTACAGTAGAGTGGCTTGAATACGACTGTAGTGGTGCTGGAGCTGCAAGCAGGCAGATAATTCAAGTTGCCAACGATGTCATTACTGGCATCTATATTAATAATATGATTGTTCATGGTGTTGGAAATACCACTGGAAACACAATGGCCATAGTAGTTAACAATGGCGGAAACGCCAGCAATACTAGATATTTAGCAAACAACATAATCTATGATATATCCGATGCTAGCACTGCTAACTTTGGGCTGTTTTGCACCAATGGCAGTGGTAAAAGCGAAGTGTACAACAACACTATTCATGGAACTGGAACAAACACGGGAGACTTTGGTCTATATATTTTGAATGGAAATATAGTCGCAAAAAATAACATATCAATGGCTTCAGGCGGAAAAGATATAGAAGAGTCGGGCAGTCCAACAGAAGAATACAATATGACTAGTGATGCTACAGCTAGTGGAACAGGAGCGCAAGCTAGCAAAACAACTGCCGACCAATTTGTTTCAGTGACAGGCGGTTCTGAAGACTTACATATAAAGTCTGGTTCAGATGCGATAGATAATGGAGTAGACTTAGGAACAACAGGAAATTCAAATATAGACATAAACGGCAGAGATAGAGACGCCCAAGGAGATACTTGGGATATTGGCGCTCATGAGCTTGTAGCAGATGCTGATACTACTGGCGCTGCATTTATAATGTTTGTAGACTGATAATTAAAAATTAGTGTATATATATTATATGGGAGGATTGTCGGATTAATTAAACACTATAAATAAGGTAGTCTTATGCTTGGTTTTGGCGCTATAAGCGAGTTGCCTATTTCTGCAATACCAGAAGTAAGCGCAGATACCTTAACTGGTTCTGCTAACCTTAATTCCACTGGTTCTGTATCTAGTGCTGCTTCGCAAGAAATACATGTATCTGCCAGCCTTTCAGCCTCTGCTTCTACAACAGAGGTGGGAATTCTTGAGCTTGGGGCTGCTAGCTTAATAACTAGCACAGGTTCTGCTCCTTCTACTGGTTTCGTTGAGATAGGAGCCGCCTCTTCTACAAGTAGCTCAGCTTCTGTTTCCGCAAGCCCTGTTCTGTCAGGTGTCTGTGTATCGTCTATATCTGGTAGCGGTTCTGTTTCCTCTTCAGCTACAGTAACTAAGGTTGGAGTTTCTTCCTTAAGCAGTTCTGCTACATCAAGTGCAGTCGGGTTTGTAACTAAACTAGGAAGCTCTACGCTTACTTCAAGCGTGTCTATAACCGCTGGCTCTGTTTCTTTAGTTACTGCATCCAGTAGCTTGTCTTCATCTGCTAGTTTATCAATAGCTCCATCATTAACAGTCAAGGCTGTATCTTTACACTCTGGCCCATCTACAGTCTCTGCTGTTGGTTATGTTGAAATAAAGGGCGTTTCCTCTATATCATCTTCTGGGTCTACACTTAATGTTGGTATAAACACAATAGGAGCTAAAAGCTCTATCGCTTCTTCTGCTACTATCAGCGGAACTATGACAGGGACATTTACTCAGTCTTCTGCCCTTTCAGCGAGCGCAACTACTCAAAATAAAGGTTCATTGCAGATACACTTTGCGTCTAGCTTGTCTTCAACTGCTTCCTCTTCTCAGATTGGAGGAGTTGACAAACTAGGACAGGCTCATATTAGCACTGTTGGTGCTTTCAGCCAAGCTTTCACTAAAGGTTTCACAACTGGTTCCAGTTTAGTAGGAACCATGTTCATATCGCAGAACCATTTAGAAGCTAAAGCGACAATAACTGCACACGCAGAAAACTTAACTACTAATCAAGCATCTCTGCACGCAAAAGCTACTTTTATAACCGAAGTATGCAGATTCCAAAGTACGGCATCTTTGACTGGAAATAGTGTATTATTACATGGGGGAGCTGCTAGTTTATTACCAACTGCGACACTTACACCTGTAATGTCGTCTGCTACTGAGAACCCAGATATTTTTAATATCACAGGGTATATAGATAAAACTAGAAGCTTAACACTCTATATAGACAGACAAGTACCAATAACTTCTTATATTGATAAAGAATTGGTAATGTCTCTTTATATAGATAAGGGGAAAGACACAACTTCCTACATAGACAAGATAGTAGAAAAAACACTTGTTAGAGAAAGATAAAAATGGCAGCTAATGAAATTCACGTAAATGACGTTGGAACTCAGTTTCTAGTTACCGTCACAGACGGTTCTAGCGCTGTTGATATATCTAGCGCAACGACAAAAGAATTAATAATAAAAAAACCTTCTGGAACTAAGTTGACTAAAGCTACATCTTTTAATACTGATGGAACAGATGGAAAAATGAAATACAATATAGCTTCAGACGACTTGGATGAGGCAGGCAGTTATAAACTCCAAGGTAAAGTAGTAATATCAGATGGAACTTTTTATACGGATATACACACATTTAAAGTTCATAGAAACCTATAGGAGACGAACATGGCTTGGCAAAATGAAATGGCGTTAATCGTTCGTCATCTAGTTAATGATTTAGATTCCAGCAGCTACACTTTTACAGATTCCAGAATAGAAGAATCTGTTTTAGTTTCTGCACAGTTGGCGGCGTTAGAAGTAGACTTTGAAAATACTTACGCTATTGAAGTAGATTCACTCAGTCTTTCTCCAGACCCAACAGATTCAACTAATAAAGATGACTCCTTTATTAATATAGTTTGTCTGAAGACAGCTCAGATGCTTTTGGGAAGTGAGCTAAAAACACACTCTCTAAACGCTATCTCTTTAAGAGACGGGCCTTCAGCTCTTGATCTTAGAGGCATAGTTAGTGGCCTGAAAATATTATTTGATGATACCAACAAAAAATACGATGAAGCAAAAATGCAATACAAACTCAATGGAGTTGTTGGTCAAGCTATTCTTGGTCCTTATTCTCCGGGAAGTGACGCTGTTGCAAGAACTCACTTATCACAAAGGTCAGGATGGTTTGAATAATGGCAGAATATAAAAAGTCAGATCTAAAAACTAAGATAGAAACAGATCTAGCTGATAATGACAGAGGGTCAATAACAGCAAAGACTATTAGAAACTCAATGGTTCATATTGTGGATTCTATTGAACCTATTGTGGCTAGTGGTACTGATGCTTATTATAGGTACGCTCTAGATATAAAAGATAGCGGCGTTACACTTGCAAATACTTCATTGAATAAAATCAATGCTCATTGGGATGATGCAGTAGTATCTACTATAGAGTTTGTTTCTGGTAATGATACAACTTACAAAGAAGATGGCGGAATTGATTTCTATACTTCTAGCTCTGGCGTTTCTCTTGCTGGCGTTGGAAGACAAAAGAGATTATCTATTAAGCCTGAAGGCCAATTGCACGTTTATGCTAGTGGCGTTAATCCTCCACTAAGAATAGATAGGGCGCATCCTTCTTCTGGTGTCGCAATATTCACACACAACACACCAAACAACCTAGCCTCTACTAGTGGAATTAGTATTGGCATTGGACATTATGATACTCGAACAAAGTATTTCCAAAAGAGAATAGTTGTTGATAAAGATGGAAATACTGGAATTGGAATTGACGCACCTTTAGAGCCTATGCACATTAGAGCATCTGGCCATGCTCTCCGACTAGACTTAGAACATGCTTCTAACAATAGCGCGGACATTATTGTTTCTAAATATAAAGGTGCTGAAGCTAAAACGCAGGATACCCTGCTGTCCAGCTTTGGTTTGGGTATTGATACAAACGCTAGTGGCGTTGGTAGATTTTTTGTTGGTTTTGATAGTAACCGAGATGGCGTAGTAAACTTCGCTGAGAATGTGTTTGTTATAGCTAGTGGTGGAAATGCTTCCTTTGGTTCTTCTTATCCAAAGGAAAATCTTGTTGTTGGTGATGACATTGGAAAACAAACGTCTTCTGCTGATGACACAGCTTTGGTCGTTGGTTCTCTTGGCGGTAACTCGAAACTATTCATAGGTTCTGGTAATTCTACTGCAAACCTATCTCCTTACGGAGTAGCCACTTGGGACAAGACTAATAAACAACTTTCTTTTGAAACTAGATCTTCTCAGATAACTAGACCAAAGCAGTTAGTTCTTGATTCTACTAATGGTTATGTTGGTTTTGCTGCTTCTGGAACAGCTCCAGACATCTGGAGACCATTGTTCAATGCTCATGTCTACGCAAGTGGTACTGCTAAAATTGGTGTTGAAAATCCAATGACTAGTGAGTCCGCTATTTATGTTGGTAGAGATACTGCTGGTAGTGGAGATTTTGCTATTGGAAACTGGTCTGCTTTTGGGTACAAGTCTGCTAGTAATGTTCTTAAGATTAATAATGCTGGCAATCTAACTTCCAATCATTTGACAGTTGATACAAATGGTGTTGTCGGTATTAATACAGATAGTCCTTATAGTAGCTTCTCAAATGGCAACAACAAGCTTCATGTTCATGGTAATGACTCTTCTTTACTAGTTGGAGATCTTGCAACTTACTCAGCGATAAGACTACTTGGCTCTGTCAATGATAACACTAGTTATGTCCAAGCTGGAACTAGCGCTGCTGACACAGACGCAAAAATTGCAATATCCAGAATGGACACCGCATCTACTAATGTTTCTGAATTTAAAGTCTATTCAGATAAGACCACTTATTATGGAAACATTGCTCTTAATGATAAGTGGGTGAGCAATGATGGCGGTGATGAAGGCATTAGAGTCACCGATGATGGCAAAGTGGGAATCAATGTAGCAGTTCCAACGCATGAATTACAACTAGCTACAAACTCTGCTGCTAAGCCAAGCAGTACTTTGTGGACGGTGGTTTCTGATGAAAGAGTTAAGACAGACATTACTACTATTTCTGGAGCTTTGGATAAGATTGATTCTCTAAGGCCAGTTAAATTTAAATACACTCAAGATTATGCAGACTGTCATCATTCTGGAAATATTGATAGCGAAACTGAATATCACAATTTCCTTGCTCAAGAAGTAGGAGATATATTCCCTAGCGCTGTAAAAAATACTGGTGTTGATGTTTGCGACATGATGACAGAAGAGATCTTAGTGGAGGATCTTAAAACTTTAGACTCACACATAATTAACGTTTACTTAGTTGCAGCAATTCAAGAGCTTAAAGCTGAGCTTGATGCGGCAAAGGCAAGAATAACAGAATTAGAATCCTAATAGGGGAGATAAAATATGGCTGATGTAGCTACAAACATAAGAGGCACAACAGATGCGCATGAAAGAAACAACAGCGTTGTTGTTGGTGCGCCTAAAGCTGCTGGAACCGACGCTTTTGGTAATAACTATACAATTAGAGCTGGTGGGAATCGTGCCACAGCAACTATTACATTTACGGGAGCTGCCACAGCAGATGAGACTATTGTCATCATCGACGCTGAAGGTACTTCTAAAACTTACACTGCTAAAGATGCAACCGCCGCAGCAAGTCTTCAATTCATTAAGACTGATAAAGATGCTGCTGCTACAGCGCTTAAATCCTGTATTGAACATGCCAATGGTCACAATGGGACGATTGCTGTAGCCGACAATGGATCTGGAGTTTTGACTTTAACTCAGATTAGGTCTGGAGCTAAAGGTAACACAACCATTACTGAAGGTTTGAGTAACTGTACAAAAACAGACTTTACTGGTGGAACATCTGAAGGTGGCATTAATAGCTCACAAGATGTTGGAACTTTAGAAACCAAATACACCAACAGATTCGATGATCCTAGATACTACACAGGCGATGCAGCTACTTAAGAGGTGAGTAATGGCTAATCCAGTAACAAAAGCTATATCTGCAAATGACGTTAAAAACGGAAATGCAGTATCCCATGTGACTAGAGGAGGGATCATTAAAACCCTATCCCCTCCTATTACTAATTCTTCCACAGGTTATGACATGGATGGAAGATTTGATAATCCTCGTTTTTATGGAGGTGATTCAGATGGACTACAAAGCACTGCTACTTATACGGTAGCTGCTGGTGCAGACGATGGGGCTGCTCGTAGAAACACTAGCTCTAGTTCAAATAGTAGTTATAACGCAGGATTTTCAAATAGTAGTGCAAAAAATTACGTTGGTGTGCAGGATGATGAGGGCAATACTGACTACTATGCAGCATACTTTAGATTCAATAATGTCGTTGCAGAACAAGGAGCTACTATTCAGAGTGCGTACTTTAAGATAAATAAGAGAGGTTTTTCAGGTAGTGATAGGGATTTTAATTTTTATGTAGCTGCTTATGACGACGACAATGAAACTGCTCCAACAACCGCAGCAGGCCTCAATCACAGTAATTACACCACAGCAGAAGTCGCTTGGCATAGCAATACAGATACTGGAAATGGAACACTTAGAAGTGCTTCCAATGAAACCGTCTTAAGCTCTCCCGATATCAAAACTGCAATTCAGGAGGTTGTTGATAGGTCAGGATGGTCTTCCGGCAATAGCATAGTTATCGCATTCTACCCAAAAACAAATGTGTCTGGAGGATACAATCAGATGGTATACGTTGAAATGTACGATGACTCAGGAGATGTCCCAGCACAATTAGAAATAACAATATAAGGTGACCTATGGCTCTTAACTTACCCTCAAGCGCATTTACCAAATTAAACGAAGCAATACTTCTGTTTAATCGTACATGCACTGTAGTTTATCCAGAAAAGAGGACTGATTGCCCAAACTGTATAATGAATACATTTGGTGGAAGGGCTGTTAACATATACAAAGCAGGAGGACCCATTCCCTTTAATAGAGGCGTAGAGTGTCCTTACTGCGGAGGTGAAGGCATTAAGAATGAGGAAACTACTGAGTCTGTAGAATTAAGAATATACTACAGTAGAAAAGATTTTATAGATGTTGGTTTCAATGCTGATATTCCTAATAATGTTATTCAAACAGTAGGATACATGAGTGACTATGAAAAACTAACACAAGCAAAAGAACTTTTAGTTGATGTTGGAAAATACAATAAAGGTAGATATAAAAGAATATCGGAACCTTATAACCAAGGTTTTAAGCAGAACCCTACTCAGTATATTGTGATATTCTGGGAGAGGGTTTAATGTCAGGAATTCATATAGATGAAGCAGAAGTTGAAAGAAAGATATTTAGAGAATTAAATAAAATACTAAATAAAGTCATGGATAAAAGCGCTAAAGAGCTTACTCCTTTGATTCAAGAAATAATAAAACTTTCTTTGCTGGGGTCTGAAGATCTTAAAGCTTTGAGTAATGGAGACTTAATAGGAGATTTTGGGTTAAACCGATCGACTGCGGTTTCTGTTGCACAGCAGATAGCTTTAAATGTTTCACAAACTGTAGAAGTTAATCCTATTAGAGTTTCATTGAAACAAAATAGAGGAGGGTTATCTCTTAAAGTTCAACCAAGTGATTTGCAAAATGTCTTGACTATACCTAATGGAAATTATACTTATTATTCAAGAAGGTACAAAAAAGATGTAACTATAAAATGGCTAGATTGGTTTTTGACCAAAGGAGATGCAGTCATAGTTGCAAACTTTTATTTTGAAGAATCTAGCGGAGCTGGTAGGAGCGGACTAGGTTCAATGCAGAAAGGTGGTTCTTGGAGAGTTCGTCCTGAATATTCAGGAACTTTAGAAGACAATGCTGTAACAAGAGCTATACAATCAAAAGAGACTATGACTAGTATAATTAAATCAATAGAAAAAATAATAAAGAAGAATGTATCATGAGCAAGTATCTACGCAAAGTAACCAACTATGGTGATAGTACTGTATCTTCTATTATTCAAGATAATTTAATTGAGTTTTTTGACTGGGCTATCATGGATATTGGAGGATTTACCAATATTTCTATACCTCAAACAGACGTATACGGAGGAGATAGACACAAGCTTAGACTTGTTAATGATCCTAGATATACTTCTGGCCAAGTGTGGGAAGCTTTTAGAGGTAACTGGGTTTGGCAAAGCGGTCTAGCTTCCACCGACCAACCCAAAACACTACTTAAATTAAAACAAAACGCATCTACATATCCAAACTCTGCATATAAACCGGGGGTTTCCGGTGTGTTCGTTGGAGGTGCTTTCCAGCCAACTTCTGGAGTTGGAACTTATGCTCACCATATTGATTATCCAAATGGAAGAGTAGTATTTGATACAGCTATCAGCACAACAAGTGAAGTTACTGCTGAGTTTAGCTATAAAGAAGTAAAGATAGTTAGAGCTAGCGATGACTTTTTCAGAGAAGTGCAATATAGGTCTGAACGCGCGGATGAAGACTTTACACTTGCAGGATCTGGAGATTGGTCTCAGCTTTCCGAGACTAGGTTGCAATTGCCTATTATTGCCGTTGAGGTTTTAAAAGGTAGAAATAATCAACCTTATGGATTAGGTTCATCAGCTCATTTTGTTGATACTGATGTATTATTCCATGTATTAGCTGAAGAAGATTATGAGAGGGACAAATTGCTAGATATAATCTCTTTGCAAGATGAAAATGTTATTGAATTATTTGATAGCGACAAGATAGGAAGAGATGGAGTATTTCCTTTAGATTATAGAGGAATGACTAATACTGGAGCTAAAATCTATCCAGATCTAGTTAAAAGTACTGCTGATGGAGGATTTCCTTATACCGCACCTACTGAAACTGTAAACATGAGAATGCTAAACTCTAGAGTCTCTGTATCAGAGTCGATAAACCCAAATTTACATCATGGTGTGGTAAGGATGACTAACGAGGTGATTATCTAATAAATTATCTCAATTGGTGTATAATAACTTAGAAACAATAAAAAATTTCCTTTTAGGAGAGCATAAATATGGCAAGTAAAAGAACATATTGGGCTATTACCGCGCTTGGTATTGGACCTGAAGGTACGCCAGATGGAACTGGGTTGAAAACAGCCACGTACCTTAAGGGTGTCCAAAGTGTTGGTATTAGTACCAATTTTAACCTAGAGCAAGTTTTCCAGCTTGGTCAATTAGAAATTTATCAGGACGTTGAAGAAGTGCCTGATATTGAAATCAGTATCGAAAAGGTGCTTGATGATAATCCGACTGCTTATCAAAAAGCTATTGGTCAATCTACTGTTGTAAGTGGAGTTGCGACCACAGACCAGTCTAGTGGTGGATCAGTTCTCAAACTAACAGAAATTCAAAATAACAAATGTGATGCATATCTTACTGTCCATCCTGACTCAGCTGAAAATGCTGGTGATTCTGGAGATAATGGAGATGTAGAAAGTTTTGTTTGGTGTTCTGGAATGTACGTTTCAAGTGTCTCATTTAACTTCCCAACTGATGGTAACTTTACTGAGTCTGTGACTTTAGTTGGTAACCATAAGCAATGGTATGCTGGTGGAGCTAGTTACACATTGGCAGGTGCGCCTGTTACTGGAGGGCTTCACACTGGCGATATTATGAGGCGTCAGAACTTTGAGTTTGATACTATTCCAGCTAGTATTTCTCCCGGTGGAACAGCTGGCTTTGGAGACAAAGGTCACCCAGTTGTTTCAAATGTAACTGTTAGTACAGACTTTGGTCGAGAAGCTATCAATGCTCTTGGTTCTAAACTTCCTTATCACAGATATGTAACATTCCCAGTTGAAGTTACTTGTGAAATTGAAGTTGTTATCAATGATGCTAAGGCTCAAGACATTGACGCTTTACCACTTACAGATAGCAACCTATCTGAAGAATCTATCAAGATTAAAATTTGGGATGAGCCTATAGCTGATGCTCCCGGCGGTGGTGACCATACTGGTCTCCAAGCTCAAGGCTCAAACATCATACATCAGATTGACTTAGGTACTAAGAACAAGATTACTTCTATCACTTATGGTGGTGGTGATACTGGTGGTGGAAATGCTACTTACAGTTACTCATATCGTAACTTTAATAAGCTTGATTATAAATATACTTAAACTTAATTTTTGATAAAAATGATATTAGGGGGTTGGTCTATACTAACCCCCTTTTGTCAGTTCACATAGCGATAGCCACAACATTAGGATAGGCAAGTGAATGAGCTGACTTCTTACATAGGATAGTTTATGGAAACTCATGAAAGAGAATACCTTGTATCTCAAATAATTTATGGTGGAAAAATAATAGAGTTCAAGGATTTAACTCTGATTGTAAAACCATTAACTATAGAGCAGCAATATTTTGCACAAAGGGTATTTAAAAAAGTTTATGATGAAGCTCTTTTGTCTGGCGTATACACAAAAGATGAAATTCTAGAAGTAATGAAAGACCAAGGCGTATGGTCAGATGAAGAAGAGGAGGAAATAGAACAAACTAGAAAGTCAATGGAAAATGTGAAGGTAGAAATATACAAGTCTTTCTTCAACCCTTCCAAAAGAGAAAAAATAAGAGACAAACTTAAAGAGTTGCAAAAAAAGCAATTTAAACTATTGTCGAAAAAACATGCAAACGATCAGAACAATTGTGAAGGCATAGCAACATATGCCAAGTGGAATTGGGTAATAGAAAACTCAACTTACACAGAAAATGATGACAAATATGACTTTTCTGATTTTGGAGTTGCAACAGTTTTAAGAAAATACAACGAAAACAATTTGGATTTAGATCAGTTTAGAGAACTAGCAAGAACAGACCCTTGGAGATCAATTTGGGCAGCTAGTCCAACACCAGAAAGTGTTTTCAAAAGAGCAGCTTCTGAAATGTCTCCAGACCAACAAAACTTGTTGTCTTGGACAAGACTTTATGACTCTATTGCAGAGTCTTCAGAAATGCCAAGTGACGAAATTGTAAACGACGATGATGCCATTGATGGCTGGCTAATAGAACAAAGAAGAAAACGAGAGAAGGACAAAAACAAATTTAAGTTAGATGGTTATGATGATAAACACCAAGGCGCGGATGAGGTTTATGTCATGGCATCGAGCAAGGAAGAGGCGGCAGAAGTTTATAATATGAACGATGCCCAAGGAAGGATGACGGTAAAAAGTAGGGAAAAGACAGTTAAGGAAGCTGATGGTGAACATGTAAACCATAGAGATTTCCGAGACGTAAAAATTAAAGCATTGAATGCGGCAAATGCCAAATTCGGAAAATAAAGGAGGGTATGATGGAAGATTCATATGCCGAACTTGTTAGGAAATCGGAAAAATACAAGACCGACAAAACTAATAAGTACAAAGAAGTCTCGAAAGATAGGCTTCTCAAAATATCAAAAAAGAAGATACAAACCACGATGATTGGTGCGTTAAGCACTATTGAAAAACATTTTGGTTTTTTATGGGGTCACGAAAGTGGTGAAGCATTAACTCCCGAACAGGAGCATGTGAAACAACTTTTTGATGAAGTAAGGTCGGAGATACTTGACAGGGGTAACAATCAAGCTCGTAACTTAGAAGCCGAGTTTAATAATTACGAAATTAATTGGTTAAGATACCAAATTACATTACCTGTTAAAGATATCGCAACTATAAAGGAAGAACAAAATGGCGAAGAACAAGAGAATTAAGATTGATTCTGTAGATTTAGAAGGTAAGAAAAAAGAAGTATATATTAAGTTACCTTCTTCAGAAGAAAACAAAAAAGCTCAACTTGCATACAACAAAGCTTTTAAAGAGGCACTTCAGTCGGGAGCAATCCTTAGACAGAAGCTTCAAAAGGTTATGAATGAGCAAGGAATATGGGATGACGATAAAGAAAAAGAGTACCAAACCATTCTTGAAGATATCAACAATGGAGAAAGAAGGCTTAGCAAAGGGGGAATTTCCCTTAGTGAAGCCAGACAGATAGCTCTTGAAATGAGAAGAATGCGTGTTGATTTTAGAGCTTTAATCGCAGAAAGAAGCTCAATGGATAGCAACACCGCTGAAGGGCAAGCTGACAATGAGAGGTTTTCTCATCTTGTTTATGTTTGTTTGAAAAATTCAGGAGGCGGAGATCTCTTTAAAAGTAAAGAAGAATACGAAGAGAATTCGAGTCAACCATATGTAATAGAAGCAGCTGGACAACTAGCTGAAAGACTTTATGGTTTAGATCCTGATTATGACAGAAACCTTCCAGAGAACAAATTTTTAGAAGCATACAAATTTAGCGATGATGCAACTAGATTAATCAACAAAGAAGGTCACTTAATTGATATAGATCAAGAAGGTATTGAAAGGTTGATTGATGAAAATGGTAGATTCATTGCTTATGACGAAGAAGGCGAGTCTTACTTTGTTAATAGAGATGGCGAAAAAATAAGTAAAGAAGGCGACTATGAAACAGAGTTTACTCCGTTTTTAGACGATGAAGGAAAACCTGTTGAAGTGCCTTCTAAAAAAGAAGAAGAAGAAGAAGAAATTACTGAGGAAGAAGCTGTAGAGGCTGAAGAAAAACCTAAGCCTGCTACCAAAAGGAGAACGACCAAAAGGTCAACTACGAAAGCTAAAACCGAATAGTAAATATGGAAAGTGGGTGTATCGCTAGAGTCTGTCTATCGGTGCGCCCATTTTTTTTGAGGTAATCAAATGGCTGGCAATTTTAATTTAACAGCGCAAATACATCTACAAGCACCTAATGCAAAACAGTTTGCTCGTAATTTGCAAAAACAATTGCAAAATCCTAACATCAAGGTAAATTTGCAAGGTGCGCCTAAAACAGTAAAAGACCTCAACAATGTAGCTAAGGCTACTAAAGATGTAGAAAAGGCTAGCCAAAGAGCTGGCAAAGGTGCTGACTATATGGGTCGCCAGCTTGGAAGTGCTTTCAAGCAAATTATGAAATACGATATTGCTCGTCGTGTTTTTTCTCTTTTTGCGAATGCTATTGAACAAGGCGTTAAAGATGCCATTGCTTTTGAACGAGCTATGGTAAAAGTTGCTCAGGTTAGTGGAGCAACAGCCAGAGAAATGAAGACTTTAGAAAATGCCATTAGTGGTGTTGCAACAAGTTTAGGCGTTAGTTCATCGGCCTTGGCTAGAACGTCTCTAATTCTTAAGCAAACTGGTCTTTCAATGAAAGACACTAGAATTGCTATGCAAGCCTTAGCTAAAACAGAATTAGCTCCTACGTTCGATAACATTGCTGACACAGCTGAAATGGCTGTTGCCGCAATGAGGCAGTTTGGCATGGAAGCTAGGCAGCTTGAAGGTCTATTAGGAAAAATTAATGTCGTAGCCGCAAACTTTGCTGTTGAGTCTTCTGATATTGGTGTAGCGATTAGGCGTGCTGGTGGTGCATTTAAAGCTGCTGGTGGTGAAGTAGAAGAACTCATAGCTTTATTCACATCTGTTCGTGCTACTACTCGTGAAACTGCTGAAACTATTGCTACTGGTTTTAGAACGATCTTTACTAGATTGCAAAGACCTACAACCATAAAGTTCTTGCAACAGTTTGGAATTGAATTAACTGACCTTAGTGGTAAATTTATAGGTCCTTATAAAGCTGTAGAAGAATTAAATAGAGCGTTGAAAAATCTTGATCCTAGAGATTTAAGATATTCAATGATTGTTGAGCAGCTTGGTGGTTTTCGTCAAGTTTCTAAGGTTATTCCTTTAATACAACAATTTGGAACTGCTCAAGCTGCATTAAATGCTCAGCAAGCTGAAAGCGGAAGTCTTGCAAGAGACGCTGCTATGGCGCAAGATACTCTTGCTGTAAAAATGCAAAAACTAAATGAAGAAGTAAAAGAACTGTTCCGTGAGATAGTTGGATCTGATGCATTTCAAATGATGGCAAGCGGTGCATTAAAACTTGCTAGTGCTATTGTCAAAGTAGCTGACGCTTTAGCTCCTGTTATTCCTTTAATAACAGCATTTGCTGGATTCAAGATGGCTGGCTGGGCTACTTCTAAGTTCAAGATGTTTGGAGGGTCGGGTATTGGTGCTGCTACTGGTAGCATGGGCGGTACAGGCGGTCCGGGCTTCTTTAATCGTGGTGGTCGTGTACACAGATTTAGTCGAGGTGGTTGGGTTCCGGGATCTGGTAATGGTGATACTGTACCTGCATTACTAGAGCCGGGAGAATTTGTATTACGCAAGTCTGCTGCTCAGGCTTTCGGTCCTCAACTTGCTTCTGTTAATAGATATGCAGGCGGTGGAGCTGCTGCTAGTCAGTTTACGCAAACAGGACTCCAAAGAAGAATAGTCGCCTCTAAAGTTAGTGGTTTGTACAAAAAGGCTGATACGCCTTTTGCTAGGGGTGTTCAATTTAATGATACCGACCGTTTTTCTTTTGCGGGATACGACACACAAAGTGTCTCTTTTAGAGAAAAAAAGTCTGGGAAAAAGGGCATTCCATCTACTTTCGCAGCAGTCGTAGATGGTGTTGAGCGTAGTCTGAGTACCACTGGGGCAGTAGCTGCAAAAAACTATTTAAGAAGCAAGAGCGGACCTAATTATGAAAATGCTTTAGTAGCTGCTGGATTCATGAAATCTGGTGGCAATACAGGAGGAACTAATCCTTTTGATGGAAAGCTTGGCGATACATATGTTGAAGCCAGAAGTAGAAAAAAGAATACTACAGAAAGACATGTTATTGAAAAGGGAATTCAAGAAGCAATAAAATCAGGAATTCCTGTACCGTCATTGACTGCTAAGAAAAATAGAATGACGCTTCCTATGAGCGCAATGCTAATACAGGATAGCAGCAAGTTTGCAAAAGGAGGTTTAGTACCTTCTCTTCTTACTCCCGGTGAATTTGTAGTAAATAAAAAATCAGCACAAAGAATGGGTTATGGCAAGCTATCTCAGATGAATAGGTTTGCTAGTGGCGGCGCTGTTGGAGTCCGTAGATACTCTGGTGGTGGCGGTGTCCTTCCAGCGGGAATGGGCGGTGGAATGGACCCAATGATGTTGATGATGATGTTTGAAGGTCTTGGAAATAAGGTAGAAAAAACTACAAAAGGTTTTGGTAATCTTATTGGTGGCCTGACAAATGCAGGTATGGGTGCTACTATGGCCTATACTAAATTCCAATTTGCAGCTCAAGGAGCTGGCGCACTTGCTTCTGCGTTTGGTATGGGTAGTGAGACCTTAGATGCCTTTGTTGGTAGAGTTGGTCAAGTTGGTGGTATCATCGCCGCCATAACAAATCTAGTAAGTAGCCCAATGGCTCAAGCAGCTGTTGCAAAAGGTTTTGATTTTCTTGAGTTGGCATTTCTTACAATGGGAGACAAAATTCCCGGCGTTGTTGGAAAAGCTTTCAAAAAAGTTGGAGGCGGTGGTGCTAGAAGTTTTGCTAAAAAGGGTTTTGATCGTTCCTTCTTTTCTATTCCGAAAAAATTCAAAGATGCTGGAAGAGCTAGAGGAATAGCAGCTAGAGCTGCTGAAAAAGGTGCGGCTGTTGCTCCAAAATTAGAAGCTGCTCAAAAAGCTGAAAAAGCCTTATTGAATCAAAGAAAAAAAATAGCCGACAAAATGGAGGCCATTGCTAAACAAAGAGCAAAAAAAGTAGCGGATAAGAAATTTTTTGGTGATCAAGTTGGTAAGTTTACACGAGAAGCATATGCGGAGCCTAAAGGAAGCGCTGCTCGTAAAAGCGCATTTGGTAGAGCAAGAGCTGCACAAACGCAAGGCGTATTTTCTAAAGGTACAATAAAAAGACTTGATGCAGATTATTCAAGCTTGTCTAAGAATCTTAGTAAAGTTGATGATTCACTTAAGGGTGCTACTAAGACTACTGCAAAATATGCGTCAGCTAGCAAAACAGCCGCTGCAAGAACAGTAAAATATGGCGCAATGGCAGGTAAGCTTGGAAAAACAGCTCTTGCCTTAACGGGGGTTGGATTAGCAGCTATAGCTTTAGAAGAAACAATTGCTTACGTTGGTAGGTCAATGAGAGACGAAGCCATGCAACAAATCAAAGAGGGTGGCGCAGACATGACGGAAGAAGAGGCAAGCAAAGCTATTACAAAGGCTGGTAAAGGTGGAGCAATATCTGGAGCAGCTACAGGAGCTGGTATTGGAGCGCTACTTGCTCCTTGGACTTTTGGTTTGTCTATTGTAGTAGGAGCCGTTATCGGTGCTAGTATTGGTTGGGTCAATTCCGTTCAAGATGCCAAAGACGCTCTTGATAGAGTGAAGTTTGAGGCAGCTGTTGAAAAAATGGCAAAAACTATGCAGGACTTCTCAGAAGGACGAATAAGTGCTGGTACGGGAATGACAAAACTTGCTAGCGCTGCTGCTCAACTAAATGCTGCTAGTGTGCAAGGTGGAGTTGATCCAGCAGAAGTAGAAAAACAAAAAGCGCAGATGGAAGCCTCTGCAAGAACTCTTGCTCAGGCTCAGTTTAGTGATTCTGAAGACTTTGAAGCTGTAAAAGGCGGTGCAGAATTACAACGACTTATGCAAGAGCTTCCTAATGCTTTTGATCAAAATTTCTTTGACTCAATGGAGAAAATTACTGAGAAAAATAAAGAACAAAGATTGATGATGGAAGCTAACATGAGAGCCATGAAAGCTGCAAATAAAGAGCTTAGAGCGCTTCAAGGGTTTAGCGATGTCGTAGGAGAAGTTAGTCGCAGAATGATTAACTATACTGATGCGATTGGAGAAGTGACTGGATCTATAGGCAGTCGTTTAGGAGACCAAGGTCGTGGTCTTGAAGGCAATATGAGAGATCCTGCATCAAAGAAAAGAAGAAGCCAAATGTATGCTTCTCTTGGAAACATTGCAGGAGAAACAAACCCAGCTTTTGTTTCTGGCTCAGGTCTTAGTAGATTCCAGAAAAAAGCTGAAGATGTTGATTTTCTAGAAGGAAACCTAAAAGACGTTCTAACAAGATCTGCGATGGGCGGAGGATTAGATGCAGAAAGCAGAAGATCAGTCATAGCAGAAGAATTAAAATCAAGTCTTCAAAACGAAGGTCATGTTTTGTCAGATTACATGGACAACAGAATAAATGACATAACTAGAGGTTTAAGCGAAGAAGACCTTTCAGACATTGAAGGCAACATGGATAAAATCTATGATGCTTATATGGAAGGCGCAGAAGAGTTCAAGGAAATATTTAAAGATGCCGCAGACTTAGTAAACAAATACAATCAAGATTTAGCTAGTGCTTACGAAGCTCAATTAAAGCTAGAAAAAGAATACACTCAAAGACAACTTTCTTTGATGAAGGCTAGATTTGACTCTGAGCAAAAATACCTAAACAACTTAAGTGCAAGTGAATTTGCAGGCACTAGTAATGCAGCCGTACAAGGAAACTTTAAAGCTAGGCAAGAATTTATAGCAAGACAAGGCGGTTTAAGAGGTGGAACTGGTGTAGATCAAGTTGGAGCAAGCTTCAAGCAAATCAGCAAAGAACTAATACAGTCAAACAAGGCGTTGCAAAACATAGGATTGCAAGGTGCTGGCGACTTAGATCCAAATGACCCTCTAGTAAAATCAAACTCTGAATTAATAAAGAAGAATAAAGAGCTTCAACAAGAGTACGATGCGGCTAAGACTATTCTTGAAAACTATGCAAACTCTCAAGAAAGGCTGACCGCCCTTAATAAAGAGCTAGAGCAAGCTCAACAAAAACGTAAGTCTCTTAGAGACCTTGCTATACAGGCTAGGTTTGGCACTGCTGAACAAAAAAATCAAGCAGCTCGGTTAATAAATGCTATTACCATTGCTACGCAGCAAGGTATAGATGCTGTAGCTCCAGAGCTTCAAAGAGATGTCGTTGGTTATCTTCCAACGATGCTGGGCGCTGAAGGCGAAGCCATGATCAACCAAGACCTAAATAATGCCTTTGGTGGTGGTCAAGGAATGGCTGGAATCACAGAAGTAAGCGCAGAAGAAAGACGACTCGCTACAGAAATAAAAGCCATAGAAGATGCTGGAATAACTGCTGGCGAACATTTATCGAGCGAAGTCGGTGATCGAATCAAAGAGATGGCTTCAGAGATAGAAAGAATTAATGATGCTTTCATTTCTGAATTCAGAGGCTTGATGCTTCAAAGAGAAGAACGGATGGCTAAAGATGATATTATCACAGCTGAAAAAAGAGTTAAGCAAGCTGAAGCAGATCAGGCTCTATTAGATAAATATGGAATAACAGGCGACAATGCAGAAGCTGCACTAACCGCCGCTAAAATGGATGCAGAAAATATATTAAACGAAAAGAAAACTCAAGAAAAAGCAATAGAAGGAGATGTCGGCTTTAATATCAAAGATGTTGCTACAGGGTTGTTGACTGATGGAAATACTTTCCAAATGGCTTTAGACGAACTAGAAAATATGAGAGCTAGTGCAGACTACGGCGTAGAAGGCATGATTGATGATGAAGATTTTAATTTATCAAAAGGTAAAAAGTTAGTAGACCTATTAGGCTTAAATTTTGACGAACTAGAATACGCTCTCGATGAAGGCGGTGGCGGTATGGGTGTCACTGGATTTTTTGGAGGTAGGGCTAACGAAGAGATAACTAAGCTTCGAGGCAAAGAGAGAGCCGCCTATGACAAGGCAGTGGAAAATCTTACAACCGCAGCCAAAAAAATGGGTATGGATACAACCCAATTGACCACAAGCGCGCTTGGTATCGACACTGCTAAGAACGATGCAGGAGATATGGTCGGAGCAATGCTGAAAGCAATGGCAGATTTCCAAGATAAACAAGGGGTGGGAGGAGAAAATCTCAAAGAAAGCTTAGATGCTTTAAAAGATAGGTTAGGAGATGAACATCCTTTAATTAAAGCTTTGGAAAGTGCAGATACAGAAGAAAAACGAGACGCAATATTAAAAGACATAAAGAAGCTACAGGCAATTCAAACTGCAAAGTCTGTACAAACCAGAAAGACAGAAGCGGATAAAGACTTAGCAGCAGCTAGGCTTCACTTACAACATGTACAGCAAGATATCAACACATTAGCAACCAAAGGTGCTAATCCCGGTAGTATCTATACTCATGACATACACTGTCAAGCCGTTCTTCTTAATATACTCTCAGTTCTTGAGGGACAAGGAAGAACTGTTGATATGGGTAGTAGCGCAGCCATGTTACAAAAAGGCGGAGTTGATGCTATGGCTTCAAGTATAAAAGCCCCTATGGGAGTTCAGGCTACTAAAAATACACAAGCTGCTGGAATAATGATGTCAGGCGCAATGAGTCAAGAAGCGACTGACAAGTTCATGAATGCATACGGAAACATGAGCTTAAAAGATGTAGAAGACATGTCTCTTGAAGAAAAACAACAAATGTTAGATGCTATGAAAGATGCTAACATACCTCTATCTCAAAAGAAAGAACTTGAAGCAATAGCTGGTACGCGCGGTCTTGGCGATTTCTTCTACGGCGCAAGTGCATTTGAGAAAAGCTCATTTTCTGAAGGTGGTCTCGATGAAGGTCAAACTTTAAAAGATGCTTTAGGACCAAGCATCGTAAAAGAAACTATTAAAGCTCTATCTGAAGGAGCAGCAGCAGGAACAGTAGCAGCTCAAACACAAGCAGCTCTTGCTACATTAGGCATAAATGAAACCGCAGAGATGTTCTCTAAGAATATTGAAGAATTTTCATCAGCCATGGGTAATCCATTAAGTATTGAAGTGGGCGGAAGTATAGAAGTTAACGTTAATATGAATGGAGCAGATTTCTTGAAGAATGCAGAAGGTGCATTAGCAGAAATTGCAGGAAGTGAAGCCTCTAAAGCGATAAATAACTTTATTCAACAAATGAATAAGAGCAGTAATGTAAAACCAAATCCTCAAGGCTGGCATCAGTCAGGCCAACCTAAACCTTTGACAGGAAACGGATAAGAGTAAAAGATGGCGACGTATACTGGAGAAAGTACGGTCCAAGCATCCTCATCATTGCAGGCATACTTGGCTGGACCAATGCGGGTATCTGCTAACTTAAATGCCTCATCTACAGTGCAGGGGTATTTAGCAGGACCTATGCGTATATCGCAAGCTTTAAATGCTTCTAGTACTACTAAAGGCTTTCTAGTTATTGCATCTCATCCCGCCGAAGCTTTAGTAGCCTCTTCTGGCGCATTGTACGCTTCAGAAGTCATGAACTATCGTGCTACATCTACTCTTTCAGGCACGGTTAGAGTTCGTTCGACCCTTCAACAAGATGGTGGAACGAATTCTATGGGTCTTGTCATGCTTGGTTCAGCAGAGCTTGCTCCACAAAGAAGTGTAGCTACAAGTGGCACTAATAGAGAATACGGTTACTGGCGTGGTAGTCATGCCACAACTTCTATAGCCAACTTTGACCAAATGTATGTTCCTCTTGAAGGTTCTGGTGTTGACGGAACTGGTAAGCCTGTTATTTCTTTGGTTACCGACCAAGGAAAAACTGTTGGAGGAGCCACTGACCACCCGGATTGTTTAGCTAGTAGTAAGAGTTTTAGTTGGGTAGAAAGTTTCGGAGGTGGCGGTTACTGGGCAGCAGGAGGTGGCGCGACTTGTCTAACTGGATGCGATGATCCTGATGCTCCAAGTTTTGATGGAACAACAGGTGGCCAAATTGAGTATGTAGCTTGTAAAGGAACTCCTTATGAATACTATACTGGCGCTGATAGTGAAACTCCAGATGGAGTAGGTGCTTTTATTGGTTCTGCAAGATGGGAAAAAGCTGGAACTTTACTTCCCCAGCTTGGAAATGAAGGACCTAGACAGAGATGTCTGTTTATGTCTAAAAGGTCTTTTGTCAATCTCGGAAGTGGTATAGACCTAAACAAAAACGCAGGCGCTTATACAGCTTATGCTAAGGTTGTTCCTAGTGGTGACGTTTCTGGAAGTGTCATCTTAGCTCAGCATAGAGAAAATCCAGCTCAATTTATACTAGGTTGCGATTATGACGGAAGGTACTATATTCGATCCGACTACACAAGAAAAGATGAAAATTATGCTGTGCAAGTCAATAGTTCAGGCAACTATGAAAGCTATAAGTATCCAACTCAAATTATAGGTACATATGATCAAACAGATTCAACACTCAAGCTTTATGTAAATGGAATATTACAAGGAGTCTCAGATGCATTTGCCAGATCTGTAGATAGATCTGAAGTAACAAATGTAGCCTTGGGGAAAAGAGAATACGCACTTGCCGAAAAAGGATTTACGGGATGGATTGATGAAGTAGGGCTTTCTTCTTCCGCTATGGAACAAAAAGAAATAACAAGATTCTACCAAAGCACTTTTGAAATAAGCAAAATACTTTTTAACACAAAAGCGAGACCTACTGGCGATAGCTCTTTTGCAGAAGATGAGTTTGGAGACGAAGGTTTAGGAATCAACAACGACAGTTATGTTGAGCTTGTTTTAGAATCTGGAATTGCAAGTATCACTAATCCAGAAGGAGCTAGAGGCGGAGCTTTCGACAAAACAATGTGGGGAACTGTGGGGACAGTTGGCACAAATGTAGGAGCCTCCTCTGTTCTCACCTTTGACTTAATGGAAATTGCTCCTAGATTCCATCAGCTTACAGATCTTTCCGTAGACATGTGGGTTGAAAGTATATCGAACCATCCAACTACAGACGTTAGTGTGTCTGCTAGAGTATTGCATAAAGATGGTCTTCCAAATAGTAAAAACTTAAATTGGTATTCTACCGCTGTTACAGTCGCTACAGGTGATAAACGGTTTATAAGCTTGACTAAAGACATAGGCTATGACGCTTACTATCAAGGTGGACATAAGTCTTTTAAGCAGGACTTCGACGATCATAGGCTAGAAATTGTAGTGTTCTATAATAATAACACCGCTGGATTTGATGCCAACTTTAAAATATATAACACAAAGATAAACTACACTGGTTTTGATAGCCTAGCTACTTACAACACGCAAACTGGTTTGACAGAAGCGGGAGTAGTAAAAGGACATGGTCTACTTGATGTAGATGGGAACTACACAGCTTTTGCTAGTGGTGACCAAAGTCTTACTATGGTATCTCTTGGTGGAGTTGGAACACCAGCAAGTGGTATATGTACCTTGTTTGTAGACTCTGATACCGCAGACCAAGCGATGACGCTAGTCATTAATCAAGACAAAGCAACCAACATGGGAAATTCGGGCTACGGATATGTGGTTGCTAACGGCGCTGTTGAGATGAATGGCGTTGAAATGAACTTGTTCACTTCTGGTGGACAAATAAATACAGATATGATTTTGTTCCTAAAACAGAATGATCCTGTATTTGCAGTTAGCCCAACAATGACACTATCAACTGCTGGAGCTTTGCTTTCATTTCCTAGAGAAGAAGCAAATACATCCCTATACCTATTAGCAGACCTTGGGTATGGGAGTCCTTCTGGCGTTATGAACTTAATGATGCCAAACGTAAAATCTGGCACTTTCTTTGACAAAAGACTTCTATATATAGAAGGGAAGCAACCTACAGGAGAAATACCTTTATATGTACAAGTTAATGAATCTGGTGTAAATACAATTCCTCTTTACACCGTAGGACCTGACTTCTATTCCCCAAGTGGTGTAATGAATATGTTTATTAAGCAGAAAGATCTATATGGTCAAGCTACTATTACACCAGTTCCTACTGTTGGTAGAAACAATAACACAACCCTTATGACAAAGGGTTATGGTTATCCTAGTGGGATTATGACAATGTCAGTTCCTAACGTATTTGGGTCTGGTACAAACTCATTGACATTATCTACGAGAGGTTCTAACTAATGCCTGTTTCATTTACTAACGCAACTGACGCTGATCCTCAGTTTCTTACACCGGCCCCTTTTATTAATATAACAAAAGATTTTGATAAACAGGGCGATGGAGAAATTTTAGGTGCAAAGTACAGCATAACTCTAACTGGAACTCTGGTAGCTGACAGGGGTTCTCCTATTGGTGTATCTGCCACAAGTTCTAATGAGGGTACATTTTTAACAAGCGCAGCCGATGCACTCCAAGAAGAATCATCGGGAGTGCCTATACCTGCTGATCGTTGGTACGAATCATTACAAATAAAACAAAAAGCTTTAAGTAATTTAATCAGCAAACTGCACGAAGGTGCTTACCTTGAGGTTACTAGTCCCGGTGATGTAGGAGGTGGATTTAGTGCTTTTGTTAAGTTTGAAAGCTTAGATCTTCCCGGACATGCTCCCGGACAACCTTATTTGTCAGAGTACACGATTAGTTTAACTGCTGATTATCTTGTAGGCCCAGATGGAAACATAGCTGAAGATGATTTTGAGAATCAAGGACTATGGCTTGTTTCTGCTGCTGGTGAAACTTGGGATATATCAGAAGTAGATAAAAAAGTTTATGACTGGCAAAATGCAAGAAGTAGTGGAGCTGAAGCACTTTATAAACCTTTGAGTAATAGAACTCTTTATCAACTAACTAGAACTGTTAGTGCTACTGGTAAGTCTAAATTTATAAGAACCAATACAAAAGCTGATGGTCTTACTGCAAATGATCTTGGAGGAACTAACGATCCATCTAGCGACACTAGAAAATTCAATCAAAAATATGCGCCAAATGGAAAAGCTTGGCAACAAGCTAGAGGTTATGTTTATGATGTAATTAAATATGGAGATAGTTTCTTAACTGGTAAGGATGGGACTTCTTATAGTACAACAGAAAATGATTCCTATGCTTGTTATGACAGGGTAGGAAATCGTCTTTACAATGCTGGTGGTGAAGGTCGTGTTCCCGAAACATCTGCTCATAATGAAACAACATGTAATGAAGTTGGAGGCGTTTGGAGGTTAAAACAAAAACCTGTAAAGCCTACTGGCGATTCATCAAGTGCTGTAGATGTTGATGATCCACATTTATTTGGAATGAATCTTCCAAATCCTATCACTCATGATGCTGACCATCAATATGTTGGATTTGATTATAAACGAACTCAAAACGTTGATGTCAGAAGTGGTAGTTTTTCTGTTACTGAAACTTGGATTCTAGCACCTGCTAACTCTCAAGCTACTGAGTCTATATCATTCGACTTTGCAGAAGATGAGCAAGGAGTTGTTTCTTGTACGGTCAATGGCAGTATCGAAGGTCTTTATAGAACTCAGGGTAGAGATAGTTCAGTAACAGATCCTCCTCCATTAGGAATGAACTATAGTGTTGGTACAATTAGCGGAACCTATAATGGTCCAGAAGGTTCTGACAATAGCAAGTTAATAGCAGCTGAAGTTAGATATAATTCTATACAAGCTTTGATGTATCAAACTGTGTACAACGAAATGTCTAGAATGATAGACCTTTCAGGGTTAAGTATAAATCCACAGCCAATTTCAAAGAGTGTTGCTAAACAGCCAGATAATGGTATTATTACTTATAGTATGACTTTTACTACAAGGACTATAAACTTCATACCTTTTGTAAAGAATGAAGACATTAGTCTCAATGATACGTATCCGGGATATGTTGCTGCACAACATCAAGTTCTAGGTAGAAGAACTGGTCCAGTGCTACAATCTGTAGGTACACAGACAGAATGGAGAAGAGATTTAAGCATAAGTTGTACTGTTGATACTCATAGAAGGTATCTATGCGTAGATAGCCAAGGCGAAGTTCATCCAATATCAGATCAAGGAGCATGTGTTGCTACTCCTGACCCATATACAGGATACTTGCAATGGATACCAAATCCAAATTCAATTGTTAACTTTGCTGGAACCAACAGATATATGTCGCAAACTAGACCTTCTGCTGGTATAGATACTTATGGTACTAATTTCCCATCTGCGCTGAATGGCTCTCAAAGAGCTGCAATAGTAACGTTGATAAATTCGTTCAGTCCAGCAAACATGGGGTTATTTGGAGTTAAGAAATATTTTACAGAAGCACCAAGCGAGAGTTGGAATCCAAAGACTGGACAATGGTCTTATAGCGTAAGTTGGGTTTATGAAATGAAAGACCCATACGCTTTCCCAACGACAGATTATTTGAATGGTGTATTTAATGACAATCTTAATGGCCCTTATCCCGGAATGATGATCTAATGCCTTTTACTGGACTAATGTCAGATGAAGTCTTTCAACAATCCTTCATGGGATTGTCGATTATGGACTTTACAGTCAACGCTGGACTAAACAGCTCACAAAGCACGTTGTCAATAAACTTGATTCAGGATGAATCGTATGTAGATGCGTATCATACTTTAAGCACGCTACCTATGACTTATCCAACAACTTCTTGGGGAGGATCAGGAGGTTCTTTTGCCAATGGGTTTGGTGGTGGATTTTTTATGGGTCTTGCTACTGTAAATGTAGGTGCTAGAGATGCTGTAACGGAAGGTTATCACCCTTGGAATCCAGACGCTTTTCCTGCAACATTAATACAGAGATATGGTGGAGTAGCTGGAGTTAAACAAAATTATGCTATGAATGGAGATGTAGCATGGTTTCCTCCTCCGGGATCTCCTGTGTATTTCAAATACTATGGAACTGGTAATCTAAACAATACATGTGTTACCAATAGAAACTGCACACCTGTGTTTAGCTTTAATGGCATATTAGGAAGCTATGAGAAAAGCTTTAGTACTAACGGAATAACTTACTCCGCATCAATAACTGATGCTACAAAAATATTAGAAAATACTCTAGTAATATTAGATGGTGATACTAGCAGAGTAAGCCCAGCAGACAAGCATTACTTAAAAGGCACTACTCTTATAGATAACGAGAGAAAATATGATCATGGCTGGAATGGTTACTATAACATAATAAATGTTTATGGATATTATGAGTCGCACGGGTTTAATAAATCTAAAAAGAACGAACAGGGAATACCTTGGTTTGAAGCAAATAATGGAAAGCAGTTTAAAAACAACTACGGTTTTGATCATCACTTTGGAGTTTTACCTGCTATAGATTTCATAGCTAGCGGAACAAACGCTGAATATATTGAAAAGTTAGAGCCTTATGGCGGTCCTGCTTATTATGGAATAGATGATAGAAACCTTTTAACATATGCTCCGTTTTCAGAGCAAATAAATGGAAATGGTGTTTACAGGTATGCAATAGACCTTTCTGGTCTTTATGACTTAAGCAAATACTATAATCCTAATCCACCAGTTCCGGGTGTCATAGACGACAATTATAGAATTTCTGGCGAAAGCATGTCTCTTCTTCAGTTGATACAAAATGTATGCGAAGTTGCCGGTGCTGATTTTATGGTAGAGATGTACGCTCCTAGATTAGGGGAACCATTTTATGCAACACACAAAGACTATGCCGGAATAATAAGAATAGTTCCCATCCCTAGAAACATAGATGTAGAATTAGGTGTACTTGAAAAAGCTATTGATCTATCTCAACAAGTTCCAGCCGTAGGACCTTTTGTAGATGCAGAACAGCACTCTCTATTAATAGACTCTAGTGTTGGATATGAATTTACAGATCCTATACAAGGCAAAATTCTATTTGGAGCGCCAAGAACAAGAGTGGTTGGAGTTACTCCTCTTGGTGACAGAAAAACTAGAAATGAATTATTTTATAACTCCGCAACAGAAAAATACTTAGATACTGACAAAAACGGTCCTATGGATGGAAGAGACGATATTCTTCGAGAGTATATGCCTTCTATTGAGACAGATGGTGTCACTCTTCATACTCAAAACTTACCTTTTGACGACTTTGAGGATAGAGCTGAGTATGGATGGAATCCTGAAACAGATCTTCTGAGAGAAGGTGGTAAAGACAATTTGCCAGACTTTGAGCAGAATCTTCCTATGGTTTCAAACGACAATTACCTGCCTTACTATTTTGCCGAAGATTATTCTGGTGCAAATTTTGATAAAGGTGATCCATTCCAATTTGGAAGAGTAAATTCAAAGTTCTACGATACTTTTTTTGATAGTGATAGAGGATCTGGTTACTTAGACATGTTCCCATGCTGGGGTTTTCAAAGAACAGAATACAATTCTACTAGTGAATTACTAAAGGATGAAATTAATAAATCAATAAAAGGCCAGCCAATTAAAGGAATGTTTTGGGATGATGATCCATATAGAGATTTCCATCCTATTAATGGAATATTCGGCGTGTTTGATTGGATTAATCCGGGTCTTGGAAAGTGCAGGTCAGTAGAAAGTTACGAAGATCCTGCTACTGGTCAACCAATTCAAGGACAAGAAAAAGGAAAGATATTAGACGCTCTTGAAAATAACGAAGAAATTTGTGAGTGTGATTATCATACATCTCCTAGAGAAAGTGATTGTTATGAAATTAGACATGCTTTAGGAGTTAAGTCTAGAGGAAGATTTGAGCCAGCATGTTCAGCTCGCAAAAGATGTGAATCTGCTGCGGGAGATGAGATTACAGATTTGCATGTAGGAATAGCAGGTGAGAAAAATAATTTACATAAAATAAAATTCAATTGTGAAAGTGCTTGCTTCTTAGCAGACAGCAATGGCAATGCTACTGGAACAGCAATAGTTGCATACTACACAGAAGACGTAGGAACTAAACAAAAAGGGGATCCTGCTAATGTAAATGATGCTGAATGGATGTCTAATCCCCCAGCAACAAAAGGCTCTAAAATAAAATTAATATCAAGCAAAGACGCTTGTGAGACTTTATCTGTTTCAGGTTTGACGAATACTAAAAGAGTTGTAGCTCCAATAAAGTCTGATGGTTCTATAGCACAAGCAGCAGATCAACAAAACACATTTCTTGCAGAAGGTGGTTTGTATAGTAAAGAATGTATAGGAATAAGCCATAAGTTTCCTCATAGTAGACATTGTGAAGCAACAGAAGACTTTGAAGATGACGAAGGCAACGAATATAAAAAAGGAGATTGGCTACCATCTACAACTGCTGATGATTGTATAAGAGACAGGGAAGATTTTGTAGGTCATACTGTATGGATAAATACATACGACAATCCTCCTAACCCAATTAATGATATATTTTATAACCAAGTAATTCCTGTAGAAAAAATACCAACACCGGGATATGTAAATGTTAGATACAGATACACAGGCGTGTGTAAAAAGGCTTGTTATTGTCAAGGCAGCCCACTTCTCATTACTAAAAAAGTATGTGAAGCTAGTGGAAAGCAATGGATTTGTGGAGAACCTGTACTTGATACAGATGGAAATCAGATAAAAAACAAAAAAGAATGCATGACCGCAGGCGCTAAAAATCATTTTGACGAAAATGATTCAGAGAGCATTCCTGTAATTGCTAATTCTGCAACTATTCCTATTGATTTATCGTCGATAGGTTACGACGGTGGTCCTTCTGGATTATTAAATAATCCCGGAGGTGCTGATGGTTGGTATTATGCAACTATAACTGAGCTAAGGCACGCAGCTGTAAGCAAAGACTCTTGGACTTCTTATTTAAGGGCTTTGTCTCAAAAACTTCCTTGCACTATGTGGAAGAAAGATCCTATTGCAAGCAATGCTTGGTCTGATTTTTGTAGTTTAGCAAAAGAAGCAATGTTCAAAGGTGGTGCTAGTAAAGCTCATATGGCAATTCCGGGTAATCTACAGTATCTTGGCAATCCAGATGGTAACTCGCCAGTAATAAACAATGACGTTTACAACCATGCTGGTAATCCAAACCCAGCAGCCGCAAAATCTGCTACTGGGCATCCTTGTGGAGACGCAGAAAGAAATGCATTAAGTCTCCATGAAAGAACCGCAATGGCAGTAGACATTGCTTATCAAAAAATTCAAGAAGTTGCTACGCAATTTTATGGAAGGAGGTATTTAGTACCATTACCATTTAATCCACCAACTTCACACACTTGTAGCAATCTTAAACATAAAAATCAAACTGTTTGCGAGGATGCTGGGTTTGATTGGGGTCCTCATGGAATGCTGAGTGAATGGTTCCAGAAAATGGGCGTTGGAAAATGCTCAGATGGAATTAGCCCTGACAAGTTCACTTGCGAAGTAACTAATAAATCTTTCTGGATAGAGCCTATTAAGCATATAAACAAATGGGATATAAACACATCAGGATGGCCCGGAGGCTCTATAGACTATCAATGGGACGAAAGAAAGAATACAGGTTATCCTCAGAATACGAACTTTTGGACTGAAGATGGAAACTTAGAGGCTTTTGTTGTGTTTCCTTCTCATGAAAGAAAAAGATTCAGTGCAGATAGCACAAGGTTAGATTTCAGAAACTTTGACCCAGAAACAATTCATGAATCAAAATCAGATATTGGGCCTATTGATGGATGGGGCAATAAAGTGTTTGTCAAAGCTAATGTAGATACAGAAACTCATTGGTTGCCAGCAAGACCCGCATGGGAAATACAAAATGAAAAACAGTTTGCAATGTATAGAGCTGGAGATGGAGATGGATCTGGAGCAGAAAAGGAGAGACTGAATGAGCCAGACGATTATTTAAAAATTGGAACACTTGATAATGTCATAGAACTTAAAGAACGTCCAGTGTATACCAGAACTATAACTGGTAAAGGCAATAAACTTAAAGTAGAACAAGCGCTTGCATACAAACCATACGCATTGATTACTATACCTAACCAAGTTCTTTATGGAGATATGGACCAAACAATTAAATTTCATAATGATGTTGGCGAAGGCAAAGACATGTGCATACCTTTGATAAAAGCCAAAAACTCTAATTCTTTAATGAGTGCTTGGCTGCAAGGTCAAAACAGGGATGGAATTGTTGGACAACAATTAAGAGCTTTAGGTGCTAATATGAGAAATTCTGCTGCTATATCTCCTGATATGGGCAGAGGGTCTTTTCAAGCTGCTGCATATAAACCTTGGCACGCAGGTATACCTCAGCAAAGTAAGAATTATAAATGGGGTCCTTGGGCTTTAGGGACAGGGTTTGGAAAAGTTGATTACGATATAGACACAAGCATAAAACCTTCATCATTTGGTGGAGAAGAGTCTATGGCTAATTATGCAATGGCTGGCATAAAAACTACACTTCAAAATGTGACACCTTACATTGAAACAGGAAGCGTGACACTAGCTGGCTTGCCTGCTCATGCATTTGCGACTCAGATAGTTTTACCAATAAATGGAGTAAACTTGTTAGGCCCTTTTATAACAGATATTTCTGTATCAATGGGTACTGGCGGTCTTACCACTACATACAACTTTACAACACAAGAAAAATTTGCTGATATAGACTCTATTAATAGGGAAAGAATTAGGAAGGCTCAAACCGACATGTTAAAAATGTTAAAACATACAGAAGATGAAATTGCTAGAACAAAAAGAGATATAACAAAGTACCTTAAATAAGAATTAAGAGCAATAAGATGGCTAAAGAAAAGCAACCCGTAAATGACCAAAGGACTGAAATAGAAAAGAATGATTACAGTCACTTGATGCTGACTGGCGCTAATTATCCAGAAAAAGACATACCTATCAGAGACGGTAAACACGATGTTCTATTTTGGGATAATCATCCTGACTATAGCGGTAGTTCTATAAATTCTTTTAATGCTTCTACTAGTGTTGTTACAGGTCCAGTTGCTTCTTTTATGCAGCAGTTCCCAAGCGATAGAGCTTGGCTTAATGCTGGAGGTATGTCCATTGATGGCTTATTTGTCCCTTACGCTACAAACTTTGCTGTAGTTAGTACAGGTGGAGAAAGAAAAAATCTAAATAAAGCTCCAGATAATTCTGCAATGCCTACATTTGAAAGACCATACAGTGTAGAAAAAGGAGGGAAGCCATCAGATCAAGTAGACTTTGTAAATTATAATACTAAACTTGGTTACTCTGCACCATCTCCTCCAACGATAGATTCATCTTCCCTTAATCCATTTGCTTCCGGCCATTATATACAAATGGTCAACAAGAATACCAAACAGGTTAATCCTAATACAGACGTTACAGGATATTCTAAACACTCCTCTCGTCTGGGAAAACCAAATACTGAGTCTACTGAAACAGAAAGACCAATGGGGCTTAGGGGTCCAATCGTTGTCGCTGGCTGGGGTTATGATTCTATAACTTCGCAACCAGTGCCTAACTTAAGGTTTGATTCTGACTATAGACATAATGAGCCTAAAAGTGCTAATTATGGTAGACAAAGATATGCACCCGAAACTATGAAGGCCAGAACTGCAAGCGGTATGCAACAAGACCACAAGCATTTTACCCCCTTCCATATGAGAAGACCTGATAAATGGAAAGCTGGCCCTGTTGACTTAAGATGGGATCACAACAGAAAAGTTTGGGTTGGAGGTAAACATAATGGAATATTCCTGTCTAAAGCAACAAAGTGTATACTTCCGAAGTCTGGTATAGATGGAAATAACTCTTTTAATTTTGGTGTTGGTGGTAACATTAATGCTCCCGGAAGACTGTACAGAAATCCATGTCCAACACATAATTGCAATTATCATTCATATTTTCCAACTAGTATTTATTATCCCGATATAGAAATATACGACCCAGAAGATCACAATTGGTGTGGTAGATGTAGAACTTTAGGCACACAAACAGTATGTGGAGACTTTAAGGATGGATGCTCTCCTTTTTATGACGCAATCATTTTAAGAGCGGTAGATGAACAAGTAGGAAAGAATAACGAACTTACTGAATGTACTGATAAATTTAGAAAGGTACAAGGTGGTACTCCTCAAGCAAGAAGAGCTGGGAACCCTTGTCATGGATGGGGTTCTAGTAACTATGGAATTAGTGAGTTTGTTAATGAAAAAATAGGAGACGATGAAGTTTGGACAGAACATGCTAAGGCTTTGTTATATCAAAAAATATTCATAGATAATCCTTTAGGTCAAGGACTGATGGTAGGAGATGCATTTTTCAGTTATGATACTGGTAGGAGAATAGTGTATGAGTATGAAAGAACAGACACCGCAGCCTGTGGAAAAGGTCTTGGTACAAAGGTAAAAGTAAAGGAATCTATTCCTGTACATGTAGTTTTGCAAGGAGAGTTTTATGGAATGGAAGTCATTTCGCACGCAGGTTGTGATAGGGGTGAAATGGGTTCTTGCTCTAGAAAGTTCTTTGCACAAGGTTTTGCAACTGGAGAAGATTGCGGACCAGACGATGATTATCCACAAACAGCAGGATCATAATGGCAATAGGCGACTTTTGGGATACTTCTTATAATCCCAGTTATGAATTTACGCTGAAAAATGCGAGGACAGGAAAAAGTCAGTGGGTTCCTGACATGTCCGATATTGTTCCCCAGTGGGACACAGGTACACTCAAAAGCCGAAACAAAGGTCGGTTTTGCAGTGAAGGGTGTGGCTGCGTAAATACTGGTTGTGACAGTATGCTTCTTGCTAAAGGCCAATATGGATGTCACCTTCCTCCTGAGTTAGCTGTAACAGTCGTCAGAGATCCAAATGGCAGATACTCAGCAAAAAGTACAGTTGAAGGAGGTGGTGGTGAAACTATACACCTTAAATATTCTAATGGATCTTGGAGAGGCAGAAGATGCTGTACCAATAATGCTTATGGAAAATTAGAATATGCTTGCGACCCATGTAAGGTTACAACTCTTCCAAATGGCAAACCTTCTGAATGTCATTATGCTAATAATAAATATGAAAGTTTTGATAAAAACGATCCTATTTCTCAAAGATTTGATCAATTCACAATCAGAGATGACTTTGATTATGACAAAGCCTTAAAAGGTGAAGGTAATTGGCCAAGAGTAGGAGAAAATGCTTGGCTAAGATTATCTGTCTATAATTCAACAGCGCCTACAACAGGCACAGAAATGCTCAGAGGTAGTACTTTTGATGGCTTTGCTGATTTTTGTTTTGATGCTAGCGGACTACCTGTAAAAGGAATAGGTGACGAATCTGCATGTGAAGCCAACAAAGGGTATCATTGGAGTCCACAGACTCCTATTTATATTAACAATGATATTAATGATGAAGATGATGTAGAAGCTAATGGTGGACATATACAACTAATAGGAAGAGAAGAGCATCCAACTAAATTTAGTATAGATGTAAAATCTGACGAAGTTATAACAAATATAAAGTCTAGAGAAAAAACAATAAAAGTAACCAAGGATGGTTATCTAGACAATTACAGTATAAGCAATGGAGCTGAGCCGAACGAAAGAGTTGGTACAACGACACTCAGCTACCATGACCCAAGCTCAAAAGACAGGAGCTGTTTAGTAGATGGATCAACACCTCTAAAGAAACGTCCTTATTGTAGAAATCCAATAACAGGAAAAAGATTACAGCAAAGATGTGAAGAAATAACAGGTTTCAATCCAGCTTTTGGTTCGTCTTTTTCATTGTCAGAAGAAAAAGAAGACTGTGAAGCTACTAAATCTAGCATAAATGGCTATTGTAGTATAAGCGATCCTGCAACACAACAACCTTATACAGATGAAGCCTCTTGCAATTTTGCGGGAGGAACATGGGTATGGGAAGACAACAAATGGTTATACGACGATCAAACAACATGTGAGGATTCTGGCGCTTGCCTTGCGCCAAAAACTGATAAGTTTCAAAGTCAAGAAGATAGGATTGTCGAGCCTTACTGTCTTGATATAGTTTCTGGAACAAAAGATCCTGTCCCACGAAACAAAGCTGAGTGCGAAGCTCAAGGTAATGGCATATGGAAGCTTGAAGACGCTGCTACATGTGCAGCTTCTTACAAAGAAGGCGCTCCTGCATGTAACGACGCTGATGGAAAAGATACTGGACATGCTGATGAGGATTCTTGTTTAGCAGCTGGAAACACATGGATGAAAAATGAGTGGTTTTCTAATCAGTGGGTTGATTGGGAATACGAAAAATTATCCTGTTGTGGTGAAACTATTTTAGACCACAATTATCCATCGAGAACTCCTCAAATATCTGGATCAACCTTAAGTGCTAGAAAGAATCCTAGCTGCACCACTCCCTATCATGAAGTAATTTTAAGTCCATATCAGGCAGGTCATAACATTGCTACTGAAGCAACTCATAACTGCCTAGCTGCGGTAAATCAATGGCAAAGAGATGACGGTCCAGACACAGAGTTTTTCATGGATACAGTCTCCTATTGGACTTTAGTGATAAGGCCGTGTAATTTTCACGGAGGTTGTTATGACGAAAATGTTAAAAGACCTGACCCTCAAGACTTAAAAGATAATAAGCTAGACAATTACTATGACACCACATGCGGTGAAGAAATAGTACTCTATTTAAGCACAGACCAATTAGTAAACTGCTCTAATCTTAATCTGACAATAGAAAACGAAAGTCAGATACGCTCAGGCTGGAAAGAAACCCAACCTATGTGGCACACAAGTATTGGAGATAAAAAAGGTAATCCTGCGACCTTGCAGTTTCTGTTGCCGGGAGCTGATAGCAGTATGGTTGGCGGGAATTGGTCTACGGAATATTCGTATCCCGGAAATGCGATGTACAAAGAACAGTATAAGTGGTGGTGTAATAATCCTGATGTGAATGTTGACGGACGTGCTGATGGTTATGATCCATTTTCTGGAGAATCAGGTCACTGCTCGCAATATCATTACTGGAATTCAGGCGCTCCAAAATCACAATTAGCACACCCTAAAGGCGTTGATGCTTTTTACGCTTTTAATTTGCAGCCACAGCCTTTTAAAGCAACTGAAGAAAAACAGAATAGAGCAAAGACTCTTTATCATGCTGCTGTAGATCATAAAGCGTGGGAAACTTGTGCCAGCTATATATTAGGGGATTCCAATGGTGGTGGTCATTGGTTCTGGAACTATGGGCCAGACTATTTTATGTATTTTGATTTTCTTGCTCATGATGAAGTAAGAACTTACCCAGCTCCTGCTACTGTCATAAAAGATGGTGGGAAGTGTGAAGCTATTGCCAAAGCTGCCAAAGCTTATGTGGATGGCAAAGTCGGATTTTTACGCAGGGGTGATTGTGGATATGGAAATGGCGCTCTTTGGGTTGGTTGGTTACCGTATGATAGCTGGACAAATAATGGAATATGTGGTGATTGCGAAGGTCAAGGTAAAAGTGAGTGTGGATCAAAAGGTGGATGTTTAAACGATGATGGTTCGTTTGAAACTGGACAAACTGACTGCGGTGGAAAAGGGCAATGTAATAGCCCTATTGGAACTAAAACCACACACGCCACAGAAGATGAATGCGACTCTGCCGGAGGCAATTGGAGTCCTGCTGAGTTTGTATCATGTTGTGAATTCTTTGAAGAGTGCGACAGAAGAATAATCACAAATCGCGATGCTGTAATTGCGGGGACAGAAAATGCAAAATATCGAGACGCTGTAGATAAAGCTGAATGTGAAAAATCAGCAGACAACGGAGGAGCTGGAGGTCAATGGACTGAAGGATGTATTCCTACAGTTGGACAAAGAGCGCAAGATCAATTATGTGGCGAAGTACAAAATGTTCCAGAAGATTTTGTTGATGTTGTTTTAGGCGGTAAAGTTGGAACATGTCAATTACAAAAAGATGGTGAAGATGTAAGCACTCCAGATACGTCAGAATCTGACTGTGCTGAAGAGTCAATGAAGCATGAATGTAGAATCATTCTCACTGGTCTAGTAGTTAATACACCACAAGCGATTTGTGAGCTTAATCCATTCACTGAATGGGTTCCAGTGTACGACCAAGATCCTGCTCCTTCGTTTGTGCCGGAGATGATTGGTCACTATGCTTCAACATACCCAAGACGAGAAAATGAAGTAGTTAAATTAAGAAAAGCTGGTCCTTTAACTGGTTCACTTGCAGATGTGAGTGGACTAAAAGGTGGTTTCAATACTAATCCCGCTGGTTTTCCTGCTGGAGATGCAAAAGAAAATTCTCTTAATTATTGGCATCTAACTGGACTATATCCAAAAGGAGAGACCGCTAGCTTTGTAAGTGATGGTTGTGTCGGTGTAAGTCATTCTGGAAGAATTGAACATGCATCAAATACAGATCCAATCAAAATCACTTCTAGAAGTCATGGGTTAATCAATGGCGATCTTATAATGACTCGTGGTGTTCTTGGAAACTTTGGTGCGAATGTGTTCTTGTCGCAAAGAGATGTGCAAGAGACTCAATGGGAAGATAAGCTTTATAGCGCTTGTACTGGAGAAAATTGCGACGAACAAACTTATCCATCTTCTGAATGTCTTTTTGTAGGGGAATGCAAAGATGCTAGTGGAGACAACACTGGAATAAATAACAAACTTGAATGTACATCTGGTTCTTGTACAGATGGAAATGGAAACGCTTCAACTACCGCTGATGGAGAAGCCTGTAGCACAAAAGCTGACTGCGAATTTCCTAGAGAAGCATTTACAAACACAGATGATGAAGGGAATTGTCCTCCTAATTATAAAGTTGATCCAGAGAAAGCTCCCGGAGAAGACGATGGCTGTATACTGCAAGGAAAGCCGGGATGCGGAGGTACTTTCAATTCTGCAACAGGAAATACTTGGAGTACCAAATGCCCAGATGAGTTCCTAGCTTGTTATGGTATAGCAGTCCCCGGAAGTTCTGAACCGCAATATGCTCCTTTTGCGGTAGTGCAAAATGCAACAGCTGATACTTTTGATTTGTATACATGTGACAATCTTCCACTCAAAGGAAGTTTAACTAAAGATGCTATAAAGAATATGCCTGAAAAGGTAGATTCAAACGGAGTACCAATAGATTGTGCTGTTGGAGATGTAGAAGTTTGTTATTGGGGCTATGGAATTCCCGGATCAGAAGGATACTTTGGAGGAGAAAATAACCCACTTAATCCACCTCCTTTATCAATAGAAACAGAAATAGTTGAAGATGGTGCTGTAAACAACGGTAGACCATCAGTTGGAAAGTGGGCAGGTAGATGTATTTCATATGACAGTGGAGAAACTATAAATCAGCCAGACAATGCTAGGTCTGAATACAAGTTTAATCCTTTCTTAATAGTAAATGGCGCTCCTATTAATGAAAATTACACTTGCGATGGAACAATACCTGATGGAGGTCATTACTGTGGTCCTAAAGATTGTGACGACCGCTATGGAACTTGGATGACTAAGCAGGAAATGGCTGACAACGTTCTTACTCAATCAAAAGTAGAAGGTTCTAAGCAGACATGCGAATCTTATGGTTTATGTAATGTTATAAAAAATGCCGCTGATCATGCTCCCAAGTCAATAATGACACAGAGCGACTGCACTAAGCTAGCTAAAGTTTTTCATACTCTTGATTTAAATGCTGAATATAGTAGTTCTAGTCAAATTTATGCTGAAAGATGTCAAGATATAGATGGCAATATAGACAATAGCGATAAGATCCAACTCTCTGGCGATATACAAGCTGCCTGTACTAAACATCATGGTGTTTGTAAAGATCCAGCTACAGGAGATACATATAGCAGTTTCAAAACTAAAGAGTCTTGTGAAAATAATGGTCTAGATTGGAAAGACGGAGTATATATAAATAAGCCTAACGACTGTGTAAATAACGATCTTTCAGGAGATGCGGCTTATGCAGGTTGTTGGCAAAGGAATACGTTTGGCGTAGAACTACCAAGCATGAATTCTAGCGCTGGAAATACTAGACCACTTCCAAACTATCCAGTATGCCCTTATACAGGAACTTGGGAAATATTCCACCAAGATTTAGGCGTAGAAGCTGGCTACTTCAATCCAGATCAGTTTGATTCTCTTTATAGATTTGGATGGAGTGGTCTTACTAGAAGATGGGAAGAAAGAGCTAATGACTACTACATTCAAATAGAACAAAAAGGTATATGCCCTGTTTGTTGCGATCACTTCATGCCAGAGACATTGACTGCTACACTTACTGATACAGATAGTAGTCTTCAAGATTTCATTAATGGATGCCCAATGGATCCATGTGAGGCTGGTGACTTTATATATGACTCAGAAACTACGAATTGGAAGTGGAAGTACGGGGAATTTACTAATCGGTTTGACGGTTATTGTTGTAGTGATTTTTATCATTCTTGTAATATTCAAGGACTTGGACAAGATTTAACTAAATGTACTGATAAACCCAGCAATTTTGGTGCTTGTTATAGAGTAAGCAATGCAAGTGGTCAGAAACCGGGACTTTTAACTGCTTATAAAAAAGACGACTGTGAAAGACTAGGTTCTGGAGCAGGAGGCTGTAGTAAAAGCGGTATTTGTACAATAAACCCACAAGGAAATCTTACTCCAGAAGACTGTTCTGCGGCAGGAGGTACTTGGAGTCCGATTTCTGACGAAACAGGATGTACAGACGCAGGAGGAACTTGGACTGCTAGTGGTGGGCATACTAAGTTCTATCCATTACCAGATGGTAATTGTGAATTTCCTAATCCGTTTGTAGATGCCGAAGGCAATGAATTAGAAACAATACCAGATGATGCAAAAACCGATAAAGCTTCATGCGAAAGAGAATTTTGCACTTTTGACTCAATTGACAATCAAGCAGATTGCGAAAGTAGTCTTGATAGCAATGGAAATCCAGCAGGTTACAAATGGCAAAGAGGAACTTGGGTAGGAAAGAACAAAATGGAAGTTGCTCACGATTGTGAAGACTTCCTAAGAAAAAGACCAACGCAAGAATTTGACCCAGCTCGTCCAGAGACAGGAAGAAATTGTAGAAAATGTTCTAATCTATATAGCGATCAAGATAGAATTCCAATCAAAGAAGGATATGGAGAATGTTGTGATTGTCTTGTAAATCATCGAGATGCATTTGCCTTTTCTAGGTATCCTACTTGTGAGTATGCTATAGACGCTTTGCTGCCAGATTGCACTCCAGACAATGAAGGTCAAGCATTTCTGCTTGGTACTGAAAAAGAACTGACAGCGGTCTGTAAGAAAGCCACTGGGCGTGGTCCTCAAGGCAACGATGAATACCATTATTGGTCATTTGATCCTTGTCAGTGTTTTCCTCAACATGTTCCTCATAAGTGTCTTGGTGATCACATACCTTTAGAATCTGGAAACAGTTGTGAGGACGATGGGGTTGTTATACCAGAGAACAATATCGGAGGCTGTTACAATTCTAGCAATGCTCTCATCTTAACTAAAACTATTGAGAATGGAGCCAGTTGTAAAGATGGTATTGGTAGCATCGTCTTCTACTGTACCGTAGGTAATCCTGACACTCAAGAGGCTATTACAGATCAGTCTTCTTGCACCGCTGCTGGAGGATCATGGCTTAAAATAACCGATAGAGATCAATGCGAATCTGTAGCTGGTCGAGTTTGGAACACAACAGCTGTGGACTGTGATACAAGCGCTGGTGAATATTTCAAAGCTGGTTCACATCAGACTTGTTCCGCACTTGAAATATCAACAGATGCTTATGGAGAACCATACGCTTATGCAAACTCTGCCCAGCATCAGTATGAAACATGTCCCGGTTTGGGAATTATTGATGTTCAATTGAAATATGATGGTTCTGTTTGGCGATCTGATTGGACTCAGATGGGAGCAGTTGGATTAAAACAATGTAAGATGGATCAACATAGGTTTACTTTCTCTGCTAATTGTAAAAGTACTGGAGCAGATCCAAACGTTCATCCTAATTACCAGTTTAGTAGTGCTAATGTTTTAGTTGCACAAAATGCTGACTGTGGTAATTGCGATGCGGCACAGTATACTTACGAAGGAGTTAGGGTAGATGGTATTGATTGGTTCGATGGCCGATATAGAGAACATGAAACTCCATCGGTTGCTAAGGATGGTCATTATATCAGACTGGTTATGGGTTGTGGAAATAGTGTATCAAGCATAACTCAACAAGATGGAATGGTAAAACAAGGAGGTTTTGGAGGAAACATTCTTGACTACCGAGACAATGGTATACAAATATATGCACAAATAGCTAATTGCACTTTTTATGATTTTAACGCGAGCGAAGGCTTAAGATTTGGAAGAGTGCAAGAGGGTGTTAGTGGAACTCCTCCATGTTTAGAAGGAACGAGTTGCATAAGTAAGAAATCATTACTTGGAGGAGATATGTACCCTCCAAAAATTCCAAAAAGAGGAAGTGATGAAAGAAAGTATAGTTTTGCTGGAAGATGTATTGATGCCAAACGAAGCTGTGGAAACCAAGGGCCTTGTGCAAAAATTAAAGATTGCTGCACATATACAGGAATAGACATACCTTTACAGGCTGGTTTGGATGGTCAATCATTTCCGCTATGGAGTGGTGGAGTAGCCTGCACTACAGGAGGCGACATTGAACATAGATGTAGTGCTTGGGGTTACGATCCGTATCCGAAAAAACCAGCAGAAACATTTACTGTTTATTATGTAAAAGAAATACATGATGATGGAAGTGCTACTCTTGTTGTTAATACAGGCAGTGGATGTTCTTGGCCTAAAGGATCTGTTGTAGGCATTGGTCAAGCTAACTTGTTAGACGCTGAAAATGACGACTTTGGCAGCACAACAAGAAACAACATGCCAAGAAATCCTTTCTTGCCAGCGGGAGCTACTAATCTATTAGGAAGTACAATATACAACTATGAACAAGACATAAGCGTTGGAGCGCCATCTGATAGATGGGAAGACTATGGATTATTTGATAGTAAACATTTTTACACTGAATACCCGATATCAGAGGATGGTCCTGCAATTCCTGATGGCAGAAGCACCTCTTTCACTCTTGGAAAACCACAGCGTGGTAATACCTCGTTTATGGAAATAAGAGTTGCAAGCATTGAGCCTCTCATAAGTAAAAACCCTAGACAAAATAGACACTTAAAAATTTACGATAGAAGTGGAATTACAAATTCTGGTGGAACATTTAATCCTAAAGATGCAGATATGCTTCCAAATCGTAAGTATGCGCATCCATTTGGAATAAACCCATGGCCTGTAGCAGTTCAAAACCAATCATCTTCTGGAAGAACTCAGGATATGTGGCCTAAAGGTGTGCCTATGGGTTGGGACAATACTGAACATTTAAGAAAAGATCCTGTTGCTGCTCATATAGCCTTGGGAAGAATTGGATTAAAGCCAACAGTTGAAAATTTAAACATGTTGTCTGTAATGAACGAAGTTTCGCAAGGAGATACGACAACTCCAATCCCATTAATCATGCCAACAACAACAGTCATGATTAACTCAATTGACAATGTTTATGCGACAGACCAAGAAGATGGAAACTGCATAGGAAAAGTAGCATATACAAAACAACAATGTGAATCTGGAGGAACAAGAGCAGGAAAGTGGGTTCCTAGATTCCTCTACACGAAGGCTACTACTGGACAACCACATGACATAAGTGATGGTGAAAAAATAGTCATTAGTGGGTCTGTTGCTTACCCAGCCACTTGTATGGGAACTAGGCTTGGTTATTGCCATGGAGACATCACGTTAAACATTAACGAATGCATGGAAGGTGTTTGTAAAGATGTACAACACCCAGCTGGATTTGGAATAGCTGGAGGGACAATAACTAAATACCATATTGACCCAGACACAAACAAACCTTGGACAACAGAATATGATTGCTCAGCAGCGAGTGAAAAAAAGAAACATGACTTAATTTCAAATGGTTGGGATCCTGATGGAACCCTAACTAAAGACTTAGTATTTACTCCTAATGGAGAATGGAATCAAGTATATGAAGACAGCGAAGCCGATGAGCAAATATGTGAAGCATTTGGAGGCGGATGGGTAATTGGAAAAATCAATAATGAAAAAGACAAAAAAGGATTTTACAAAGACGCACTAAATGATAGTCCTCTTGCATTAGAAAACAAAGAAAAAGATTTTGTTGAAGGATGTCCAGTAAACTGCCAAATCAATGGATTTATGGTTCAAGATGCCTGTACTTCGCATTACGATAATGGTCAATGTTATGAGTGTCTGTTACTAAAAGTAAAAGATGAATTTGGATCCGAAAAAGAAGAAGTTAGATGTCCTAGAGCTGCACATGATGGAATGTACATAGCAAGGACAAACCCTAATAGATACTGTCAAAATAGTAATTTTAATCCTCTAATCGCCTTTGAAGAAGATGAATCTGAAAGAAACAGACTAATAGCGGCCTCAAAGTCCGAATGTATCGCAGCTGGTTTTGAATGGTATGGAGATGCTCCGCTTTCACTAACAGAAGATGCTGACGGAAATAAACATTCATTTGAAATAGCTCTTCATGGCGAAATGAATATGGACTTTGTTGACGGAGCAAAAATCTGGGGAAGTGAAAGAGTTCCTCCAAGAGCAGCAACAAAAAGAGATATCAAGAGTGATTGGCAATTAGATGTTGAAGTTCACGAAGGAACTATTGTTGATCCCATGGGTGACTTCAAAGATGATGCAAACTATACAGTGCCAACAACAATGGGCGAATGCTCAACAATGAGAGACCATGTATGGATAAGTACATACACACCTCGCCCACCATCTCCATTTAGTAATACACAACAAGCAGGGACTGAGAACCAGACTCCTAAAACTTCTTCTGCATTTAGTTCTGCATTTGGATATAAGAACTATGGACAGGCAGGAACTACTCCAGCCCCATCCATAAATGAGCAAACTATTGGCGAATGTGTAAACATTAGGAAGATAAGAGAGTTCATGGAAAATTGGACTCCTCGTACAAATAATACTGGCGCTTCCTTAATAGAAACTGGTAAATTTCTTGAGGAAGATATTGATGGAAATTCTGCAAAGATAGTCTCTTCTTTGCAAGATGCCTGCATAAGATCTGACAACTGTCAATTAAGAAAACAGTTTGGTTGGTGTATGGATCTTACCGAAACAACCGTTGGAACTTGTTACACCTATTCCGAAAGTAGTGCAAGCTGGAGAGAGGATAGCTTAGCATATAATAAGTGTACTGACATATTTGTAGGACAAGAGCAAGTAATAGGCTCTAACACATTAACTACAGCTATGAGCAAGATAGAAGCGTGTGCAACAAAAGGTATGCAAGCTTATGGTGGAGGAACTGGACAAACTGTAAGTTCTACTGCTGTTGTTTATGATTTTGAGTGCATGTCACCTCAAGGCGGGGGTTATCAACCAACAACTGGCCATAGGTGTATGATATGCAAAAATATGACAATTCCGGGATCAATGGGTCCTACCACCAAAGAAGACTGCGAGGTTGGAGCTGGAGGACAATGGGTAGAAGAAACGGAAGATCATTCTGGCAATCCAATTACTAATGTGCTTGAGTGTGAAATCCAAATGGGTGGAGAGTGGGAAGAATATGATATACCTCCAGCTAATCCAGTAACAGGTGCTGGAATGACCGAAAGAGTTTGCAGAGAAATAGCTTTGGGTTATCCAATTTATAAAAACAACGTAGGAGAAGTTATATCACCCGCTCCAGAATATGGGCCTAGTACAATGAACACAGGCATTTATCATTTGGAGCTTTTGTCTTCAAAAGAAGCCATTGCTATGGGGCATGAGACTGGTATAGGGCAGTCTGAACGATTATATAAAGGTGTAATATACGCTCCTAATATTGAGAAAAATGTGTTTATGAAGGCTGAGGATGTTAGAACTTATACTACATACGGAGTAAACGAGGGTGAGAGAGCTGTATGGAGCAGACATGGCGGGTCTTTCGATATAATTATAGGGTATCCACCACCGGAAAATAATTGCAGAGATGCCAATGGAGATCAACCTGTAAATCTAGACTGGCATTTAGGGTTTGATCAAATATGCTGCAATGTTAGAGGTCCTTTGGCATTTTATCAATGTGCAGACAGGTGCTTCCATCATTACGAAGGTCCTTTAATTACAGACTTAGAGTTTGATTTTGGAGACACAGGAATATCACAATTAAAAGTAAATGTACATGAATGATGCATAAGTTAGAGGAATTAAGATGACAGGTTTTTTTGAAGACACTGAAGAAGATTTTATAGAACAGGTTTATAAACCAGTTCAAAGGAAGAAGCCTACAGTATTTGACAATGTTAGGAATATTCCAGATCAAATTGAGTTTGACGAAAACTCTGGAAATTTAGTGATTACTCCTTGTCAGTGTCAAATGGATTCTGAATCAAATGGCGTATTTTGCGATAGGCATAAATGTCTTAAGTCAAAGTCTTTGCATACATTGTGTCAAACTAGACAGGACTACTTTAAGATGTGGGAAGAAGGAGTCGGTCCAATGCAAGATATGTATCAAAAACAAATGATAAGACAGGGCTATGAGAAGGTGAAAATGGAAGAAGGGGAAGAGGTAATAGTACAAGAAAGACAAGAAGAAGAAGAAAAATTCTTCATGAATGACCCTAGAATACCTGCTAAATCTAGAGGTTTAGGAGATACGATAGCAAAGGTAACAAAAGCAACAGGCATTAAAAAAGCTGTAGATACTGTATTCGGAGCAATTAATAAGGATTGTGGATGCACTGAAAGACAAGCTAAGTTGAATAGAATGTTTCCCTACGGTAAAGGTAAGGAACCTCCTAAGAAAACAAAAGGCTTTTTTGAGTAATGGTGTATAATATATTAGAAAATAAGCTCTAAGGAGATTTAAATATGGCCGCAATTAGTTTTTTGGCTGGCTCAACTACTGTTAATAACCTAGCTGGTTCTGGCTTGGGTTTTTTTGGTGGTTCTTTTGGCCAATCAGTACAGATCAATCAGTTTCAAGATACTACGTTTATTACCGATGGTGCTGGAACTACCCAAAAAGGCTCTGCCAACAATGTTAAGTATTCTACTGATACCACAGCTTTTGCTGCTGGTATTGTTGAAGCGACTGGCTTGAAGTACATCCCAAATGAAAAAGCCACGTTAAACATCAGATTTACAAATGATAGCGCTGTTAGAACACAAAATTGTAAATTACGAATATTTGACAGAGTTAATAAAGACCATCCTGCTAGTGGTGTAATTACTAGAGTCGCTGAGATTATTCATCCCAATACTTCATACGCAGTTTTAGGCTCTGGAGATGACACTTGGTACGGAAGCACTTCTCATAGTGGTTCAGACGCTCAAGGCGCTCATCAAGGTTCTACCAATCCAAGTGATAGACTTCCAGATGGAACTCTTACAGTTGGTGGTAGTGGTATTTTTGTGCCTCTTGCTCAGTCCCCCGGAGCATTAGGCGAATTCGCTGGTGATGGAGCTTCTAATACTGGTCAATACACACAGCATGACTGGTACGTTGCGATTACAGCTTCCCCTGACAGCATCGGTAGCAAGACCCAATATGGTCTATATGTAGAGTTAGAGTATCTCTAAAGACTGCCCTTTTGTAAGCACCAAAAAACCCCGCCAGCAATGACGGGGTTTTTTATTTTACTCTTCTCTTTTAGTGTCTGGGTTCCATTTAACCCATCCATTATTAGGTAGCCAATTACCCTCTTTGTCTTTTCGTTTAGGGAATAACCTTCCACCCTTTTTCATGACTCCAAATGCTAACTTAGCACCACAGTCGGCACATCTAAGTTCATAGTAAAGATTGTCATCTACATTCCTTACTTGAAATCTAATGTTTTCGCTTCCGCATTTTCCACAGTTGGTCTCCGCAAAAATTTCTTGAAAATTGGCTAACTGCTGAAACAGTTCAACCTGTGTGTCTGCGTCAATCTCAACAGCAATCTTTCCGCTAGTATAAGTTACTTTCATTACAACCTCCAGTTGGCTTTATAACCTTTTATTGAATCCTGAATAGGTTCACCGTTTTGATACCCATTCAAAAACTTAATCATCTTCTTTGCACTGTCTCTTGTGACCTGACCAATGTTGGCATAATCACCACTCCCCATATTAATAAACAACATGACATCAATATCAAGCTGTTTACATTTGGTGTCTATGAATTGAACTTGTTGAGTGCTTACACTTTGATCAACTTCATACTCTCCAGATGTCGGAGACTTCTTAACTGATTCTTGAACGATGCTTACAATATCTTTCTTAGCCAATTCTTCAGCAGCAAGACATCTTAGTTTCAAAGCTTTTCTTAAAGCTCTCCCTTCAGCTCTCGTACTAGCAGTAGCGACAGGATGAGCGCAGAACAAATCGTCAGTGTTACCATGCCATACATCTGCGACTTCTTTGTAAACTCTTTGTTGCCCACTGTTCATCCAATTAAAGACAACTTTAAATACTACAGTCGCTCTATCAGGAGATGATCCATCCATAGCAGGGAATACTTGCTCTGGACCAGACTCTACAATGTCACCTAATAGGAATTCAGCAACTCTTCTAAGACCTGCGCATATTGGATTACCATCAATTAATTCATTTCTATGAAAGTGAGCCATTACAAAATCATTCCACTCATCACTAAACATAGATGGACGATTTTCCTCGCCAACTGATTCTTCAATCACAGCTTCTTTAGCTTCTTCTTCTTTTGTGTCATCAAAAAGTTCATCAAACATGTCATCAGGACTCTCAACTTGCATTGTTACAAAATCTTCATCTTTAGCCATAACAGCCTCCACTAATTCAACTAAGTCTTTTTTCTTTGCGCCATTAGGTATGGCACAATTATGTTCTTCCAAAATTTGTTTTAATTCTTTTATTGTTTTAGCACTATGCATTAGGTTTCTACTTCAATGAGCCTTTTTGTTGCTGGAGGAAATTTATTTTCAATCTTCTCAACTTCTTCCAATACAACAGCCAGAGCTTCTCTCATGTTTTTGTTTGAAAGGTTGCGTATAATATTCTTCACACGAAGAATCACAAACCCTCTATTTATTAATAAACCAGCCTTTTGAGCGTCTGCACGAATATGACGGTCGAGGCTTTTCTGACCCCAAATAGGAAGGAAATGAGCAGGGCCGTCAATTTCAATAGCTGTTTTTAATGCGGGAATGAAAAGGTCAACTTCAAGATTTTCATTCTCCACTAAACCTCGCTTATGAAAGATAACATCATACCCAGCACTGGTCAACCCTTCGTAGATAAATTTTTCAATTTTTGAGCCTTCTTTTGATGCTTTTCTTACAGCTTCGGCGGCAAGTTTTCTTAAGTTCGCTTTATCTTCATCTGACATATCAGCCCATTGCTTCTTAGAAAGTTCGGAACGTCTTTTTCTTTCGTCTTCTTCCATGTCTTCCCAGTAGCTAGCCATTCCGTTACTAATTGCAACTTTTTCAGCTTCGGTTCTTTTCTTACCTCTTGTTGGATGTTCATGTCTTCCGTTTTGTATTGCTACTGTTTGTGCAGAGCTTTTGTCACGAAGATTGACACCAAGAGTATTCAACGCACGCCGAATTTTGTTTGGGTATGTTTTAAGCTCCTGAGCTATTTCATATGTACTTTTTTTCTCATTGACATACTGTTCAATGATGTATTCCTTGTATTTGTTTATAAATGCACTACTCATTTGTTATCCTTACTATATTTTTTATATTGATGTTTTCTACGATATGATCCACCTGTCTATTTGAATAATTTTTTATAGCCTTGGCATGATCTTCACTTCTAGCTACTAGCTTTATGTTTTTAGGCATGAAGGCTTGTATTGTTTTTTCATAACCTTGACCATTATTCCTAATCCATTCAAGATCCCAAACATAAAAGTATTTTGCTTTTGGAGCAAAGCATTTATCAAGAGAAAGCGAAGTAGATACACTGGTTGAAAATAAGTCACCGCTAAAGTTCCATATCTCACTCATAGACATAGTAGCAAAATTAGGCTCAATTATATTTGCAGAAGAATTCTCAAAAAAAAGAGTAAAGTCTTCTTTTCCTCCATTGTCTATATAATCGTTTATCCCTTTTATTAAGGAAAATGATAACTGACTAGCCGTAGTGTCATTTAACATGAAACCTATTTGTTTATTTTTTTGCATCGGCTTCTTTCTTATTTAAAGAATACCATTTTACAGTTTTTGCAATTCCTTCTTTTACTTCAATGGGTTCAATGCTTATGTATTCTTTCATTTTTTCTACGGAAAGAAGTTTCTTCATTTGTCCATCAGGCTTGTCTGTGTTCCAGAAAACTTTGCCTTCGTAATCTACAGCTTCGTTAATATATTCTACTAACTGTTTAATGCTTATATCGCTACCTGTTCCTATATTAAGCGGAGTTGTGTTGTCTTCATATTTTTGTAAAGCTTGAACTATTGCCTCAGCTGCGTCATCTACATACATAAACTCTCTCATAGGAGCGCCAGTTCCCCAACACTCAACTTGATCGTCTTCATTTATCTTTGCCTCTACAAATTTTTTAATCAAAGCCCCAACAACTTTTGTTCTAATTAAATTAAATGTATCATTTGGGCCATATAAATTTGTAACGCATACAGAGACTGAGTTAAATTCATACTGTTTGCTGTACGCTTCGGAAGCCGCTTGTAAGACTCTCTTGGCTATCCCATGAGCGCGAATGGTTTCGTTTGGCAGACCATTCCAAAAATCCTCTTCTTTCAAAATTTCCATCCCTGTGTCTGGATAAGCACAGGAAGTCATTATCGAGATTAGTTTTTTAACACCTGCCCATTCGCAAGCATGATGTAGATTCAATGCCATAATAGAATTTGAAAACAAAATATCTGCTGGGTACATTCGGTTGAACTCAATACCGCCGTTATAACCTGCTGCATGAATACAATAGTCTGGCTTAACAGATCCTAGATAGTGTATTAAAGTTTGTAAATCATGAAGGTTTACATCTCCGTGGCGAAGAACAATAGGTTTAGCTCCTTTTTCAAGAAGCTTGTCTACAATTGCCCTGCCAAGAAAGCCTTCTCCACCAGTGACTAAAACTGTTTTATCTTTAATGTCTATCATGCGTATTGATGTCTTATTTGTAGTAAAGGTGCTACTTTGATTAATTCTTGTATACCAGTTTTCATATCTACTTCACATTGAAAACCTTCATCACTTAATTTATCGTAACTTACTTCATAATCTCTTTGGTCTGCGTCTGTTCCTATTTCTTCATAGTGAACAAAACAATCAGTATTCTCTTTAACATACTCTGCTAGTTCTCTTTTTGTCCAGTTAAGATGATTGGCTCCACAATTGTATACTTTGTGTTTCCAATTACCCATATTCTCTACGCCCATAGTAAAAGCTCTAGCCATATCTCTTACATGAATAAAGGTTCTACGAAAGTCTGCTTGAAAAATAGTTAGTATTTTATTTGTAATAGCTTGGTAAACAAAGTCGTTCACAAGCAGATTCACCCGCATGCATGGGCTAACACCAAACCCAGTTGCAAACCTAAATGAGACAGTATTGTCTTGTGTACCCACCATCTCTTCTGCAATGCGCTTATTTACGCCGTAAAGCGATACAGCGTTCAATGGCGACTCCTCCACGCATGTGCCTTCTACTTTGCCGTAGACGCTTCCTGTGGACGCATAAACGAAAGGAATTTTTGGATTATAAGCCTCTCTTGCGAAGAGCATGTTTCTAGTGCCTTCTACGTTTACCGCCGTAGCCAGCGCAGGTTGGGATTTGCAAGCCGGAAAGCCAACAATAGCAGCAAGATGAATAATAGCGTCACACCCATGAACAGCCTCCTTCATTTGTTCTAAGACAGTAACATCACCGTATTCAAACTCAAAATTTGGGTTTGTAGCTAGTGGAATTATTGCATCGCATTGACCTTTATGAAAATTGTCAACACATTTTACTTTGTATCCCTTGTTTAGTAGATGTCGGCATAGGACATTTCCTACATAACCACCGCCGCCAGTAACTAGAATTTTAGTCATCGTATACTCCACCAGAATCAAATCTGATTATGTCATTTCTTTCTATTGGATCTATCCAGTATATTTCTAAAGCTTTAGTATCTTCTAATGCTTCAAATCTATGTTGAACATTAGGAGGCACATCTGAGAACATACCTTCATAAAGAATCGTCTCATCCTCACTATCCTGCTGATATATAATAACCTTTAAAGCTCCTTCTAGCACAATAAATCTGTTCCATTTATTTGCGTGCTTATGTTTGGAACAAAAGCCATCCTTATCAGCTTCAATATAATGAACTTCGCAAGAAGAGTTTTCAAAGAAGCAGCTAGTTTGACCCCATATTTTGCCCTGAGTCGCTCCGGTTAAAGTTTTGTGCGACATTTTAGACCCTTTCAAAAAACATGCCTGATAGACTTAAAAAACTTCCGTTTAAACCATGCTTATTAGTTTTTCTCATAGTAGAGTGTTTGAGAATTTCGTCTAACATTTTTTTGTTATGCTTAAATCCATATTTGGAAAATACATTTGTCCAATATTCTCTAGGTTGCTCATTCACATGATGATGACCTCCCCAACCAACAGGAGCAGCCGTGCAAATAACAAAACTACATCTTTCAAACAAACTCATATAGTTATCTTGATATTGCTCTTCTACATGCTCAAGAAATTCTACAGACCAAGCTAAGTCAAAAACCTTTGAGGTTTGAACTTTACCTTTCGTAAAATCGTGTTTGATTGCCCCTCTTATTCCATAGGGTTCAAATAATTCTTCATCTCCATCAACACCAGTCCAATCAATTCCTAATTTTTTGGCTATGTCTTTCATACCAGCTGGACCACAGCCTATGTCTACCATTGTTTTTATGCTTAGGGTATTTGATAAGTAGCTCAAAGCTCCTTCGTCAATCCAAGTTTTTCCTGCATGTCCTCCTAAGTGTTTATTCATCTATAACTCCTAGATGCTTAAAAGGTAAGCCCTCTTCTATTTCTTTCAAACTCCATTGAGTATAAGCTAGATTGTTAAGCCATTGTTCTCTATCAAAAATTTTTGGATTGTTTATTTCTGATAAATCATGGCTTGTTACATCCCAAGCTACAGATTTTTTACTAGTGACAAAAGACGGTATTCCTTCTATCACTGACTCTACACAAGAATTTGAGCTGTGAGAAACGACAGTCGCTGCCAAAGCAAAATCTTGTTCAATAGTTCTTCCAGTAGATAACCTAACTCCTTCTGGCAACGTAGGTCCTCTCAATTCAAGAGGATGACCTCTATAGATTATTTTTCGGTCTGATTTTTCTAATAGAAACTCAAGAGTTTTTGTTAACCATTCTTGATAGTCATTAAGATCATTTACATTTGCATCATTGTAGGTTTGGCCACAAAACAAAACATATTTTCTCTTTTTGTCTGGCTGTTTCCAAGGCTTCAGCTCTATGTTAAGATCTTTAGCTCTATCGTCGGGCATTTCTTCATTTTTAAAATCTGCCTCATTATTGATTTCATTTGCATAGTTTGTAAGACCAATAGAATAATATTTATCTCTTTTTAGATAGCCACGTTCTCCTAGTATGGTTTTAAAACCAGATTCTCTTTGTCTATCTGAAAGTTCTCTTCTTGGAAAATAGACGTTTGCAAAAATTTTCTTTTCTGCTCCCCAAACCATAACATTTTTAGAAGGTTTGTAATCTTCTATATTCAACGTTTTGGCGCCATAATTTTCAATAGCTTCCTCAAATTTTCTAAGCGACTCTTCAGGTCTTTTTAATGCTTTATTCTCTTTAGAAGCCTCTATTTCAGGAAGCGTATTGGCAAGATACCTGTAATATAAAATAGGCTCATTCATTTGGAATATCCTTTACGGCCTTTATTATGGCTTGTTTAGAACTGTATTTTGGACTCCATCCAATAGACTTCATTTTACTATTTGATACAGAAATTATTCTATTGTCCCCCTTCCAATTAGCAGATTCTCCAAGCCATTCAATTTCTTTGTAGACTTCTAGTCCACTCATGACAGCTTTTGCAACCTCTTCAATATTTATTTGGTCATCTGGGCATATATTATATTCTCCCGTTATATCTTTCATTGCTAAAAGAAGAAGTCCGTCTATTAAGTCATCTATATAGCAATAAGGCTTTGTAGACCCCGGCTTATCTCCAAGAGCTTCTAGAGTTGGGTTATTTAAAATTTTATGCATAAAATCATAAACAACTCCGTGGGTAAGACCACGCCCAACAGTCGCACACATACGAGCCGAAACGCCTCTTATCTGTCCCGTACTGGTATAGTATTTGAGGATACTTTCCGAAGCTCTTTTAGTCATACCATAAATAGAAGTTGGATCTGTTTTATCCTCTTCGCCATAAGGTCTAGCGGTTTCTTCTTGGAACATCCAGTCGCCATAGTTTATTACAGATGATGCCAGTATCACCCTAGCGCCTTTCGGCGCCCATTGACAGACTTTTTGAGTGCTTAATATGTTACTGTTTAGTATCTCAAAAGGTTCGTTTCCTTGCATTTTAACAGTAGCTTTTGAAGCTAGATGAAAAATGTAATCAAAGTCATACTTTCGCATTATTGTTTTAAGTACATAGAATTCAGGCTCGCTTTGGTCTGGATACCCTAAATCGCATGTATAATGTCTATCAACAAAAGGCGATGCAAAAGATTGCCTGCCAACAGTGATGACCGGCCCGAATATGTTTCTATAGGGGCGAAGTCTATGTATTAGATGACGACCTATAAACCCACGACCACCAGTTACAAGGACGCTCATTCTTCGGCTCCAAAAAGAGACATCTTCACATTAATACACTTTGCAGCTTCTTCTGGAAGATTAAGTTCCGTAAGAATCGAAGCGACTCTATCAAAATAAGTATGGTTTTCTACGACAGATTCATAACCAGCTTTCATATGTTTGATTCGTTCATCTGGATTTTTTATGTAGAAGTCTATTAGCTTCTTAAATTCTTCTGGAGTCTTTGCAAAAACAATTTCGTTATTTATGAAAACATCATTTGCCATTGATTCTACATAGTCAGAAATACAAAAACCTCCACTCATAAGAACCTTAAAAGGTCTTTCGATGATGTCGTATCCAAAATCTTGAGAATGTGGCTCACTAATATTTGGCGAGACAGTAGCAGAGGCAAATAAAGATCCGACATTTTCAGAAGCTATACTCCCCATATATTGAACTACAGGCCAGTTTCTATTTCCAAATATCTTTATGTTGTAATCACCGACAGGGTGACATAGTTTGATCAGATACTTGTCCAAGCATTTTGCTTTGTAAGGCCAATATCCGCCAACAAATCCAATGTCACATTTGAGAACGTCCACTGGCGGTCTCAATCCAAACTCAAATACATCAGCGCCATGTATTAAGGAAAAAGGCTTAATGCCAATGTCTTCCCATTTGTTATGTGTATGCTTAATCCAGTTTTCGTGATAGTGGTTATGTACGAAGTCTGGTTTTCCTGTTTCTTCTTTTAGTCGTTCTAATAGTTTCTTTTCTTCTTTTGAGGCTACTAAGATAGGGTACTTATCGAGGTCTATATCTTTTTGTATATCTCCCCAATCTGAGCCACGCAAGACGACTTTCATATGAGGTCTGTGCTGAATGCACTTAAAAAGAGCTTCATCCAAGTGGTAACTTTGACCCATAAAGATGTCTGGCTCAAACTCATCAAAAGCGTCAAATGCCGGAGTTTCATCCTTTTGCCATATACGGACTTCGTAGCCCATAGACGAAAAAACTTTTGACCAAGATACTCTGATATAGTGATGGGCATTAAGTCCATCGCTACTTATTAGAACTTTCATACTTTTCTGCCGCTTCTTGTGCTTCTTCTATAGTGTAAAAAGGTCCAAGTTTAACCTTAACTTTGTTTTCCACATATTTCCAAGCATACCATTTATAGTTGTTTTTAATCCAACCCCAGTAGTTTCCCATTATTATAAGTCCTTTAAAGAATCTATTTCTCTTATTGTCATGCCTTTTGGTTCCTTAGCTTTCATGACAAGACCACTTTCTATTATAATATTAAATAGCTCAAAAAGATAAAGTTTGTTTTTTCTCTTATCGGCACAAAGACTTTTTAGCATCTCGAATGCTCCATCTTCAAGATAGGCTATTTGCGACCATTTATTTGGCAACCCATAAGCAAATGTAGTTACTTTGTTTTCTACGACAGTTAAGCCTACTTCTTCTTCTTTAAATCTATTCTTTGAATCGAAAACAACGCAAGTTCCTGACGAAGTTATCTCTCTTATAGAGTAGACGTTAAATATTAAGTCACCATATATGATAAGAACGTTGTCATGAGCAGAGGCATTTATTCCTATTCTCAAACTTTCTACAATATTAGTTTTTTCATAGTTTTGATTTTCAACTATTCTCACAAAACTAGGCAAACTTCTTATTACTTTTTCAGACTCAAATCCGACTACGACTATTATATCTGAGTAAGGGTACTCTCTTTTTATGTTTGATACTGTTTTCTCTAGGATGGTTTCTTTTTGATTGGCTTTTAATAAACACTTTGGTCCATACGACTTCATCCTGTGACCCATTCCTGCCACAGGTATGATTACTGTCAGGGGTTGCTCTGGTGATAGCCCAACACCTCTGTCCTTTATTTTTGTCGTATGTCTAATCATTGAGTTCTAGATTGCATTTTTTCCATTACTCTTAGCCAATTTTTTCGCCAAGTCTCTTGATTTACTACAAAAGAAGAGTTGTCTCCAGTAACCCTAACTTTTGTTAAAGATTTTGGAACATGCGCTATGATATACTTTTCGCTTATTCTCATCCAAAGATCGTAATCTTCGCATGTCCTCATGGTTTTATCATAGAACCCAGTTTCTTCTAACACTGATTGCAAAGCTTCTTTTAAAACTAAAGACCCGCTATGAACAATACACTCTTGCACAAGTCTTTTTCTACTATAAGGTTCTTTAAACTCTCTAATGGTTCTATTGCTGTCAACATGAAATGTGTCATAGTCTCCGTACACAACGCCGATCATTCCTTCTCCACGTTCAAAAACAGACACGCAAGAACTTAATTTGTTTTCGTACATTTCGTCATCTGAATCAAGTATCGCGTAAATATCGGTATCTTCTAGGGTTTTCTTTATCCCTACATTTCTTGCTTCACTTGGTCCAGAGTTTACATTTTTTATTGCAATAAAATTTGTATGTCCAAATCTTCCAGAGTTTTTCTTTGTGAGTATATCCCCATCTTTGTCATCAAAGTAGGAACTTATAATATCCCAAGAACTATCTTCTGATCCATCATCAACTATACATATAGTCAAAGGGCCGGGATAATCTTGGTTGACAGCACTTTCTATAGCATTGTCAATGTATTCTTCGTCGTTGTAGTTTGCTATTAAGATTGTGACTCTTGGTAAAGGCATCTTAGTTTATCCCAGTCTGTTATTAGAGAATTAGATTCTAGCGTTTCGTCAAACTCTTCACCTTCTATAAGCTTTATTTCAAACGGCGCTCCTCTATACCCATAAAGATATTTATAAAGAACTGCTTGATGAAGTGTTCCACTCAAATTGTCTCCGTTTTTGATAAGAGCGATACTCTTTAGCTTTTTGTTCAAGGCATAATGAACTAAATCAGATGCATCTTCTGGAAGTTCATCTCCGCACTTTAATCCCATATAAAAACCATTCGCTGACAATTTAAACGAATCGTCTAGGATGGCTTCAAAAGACATATCTTCACCAACACAATGAACTCTAAAGTTTGAACCATACAAATCTTCTAAGTCTGCTTTTACATAATGAAGTATTGGCATGTAATCTTTAGGAGAAGTGCAAGTTACCAAGATTCGTTTTGGTGAATATTTTTGTCTTTTAATTGATTCAAGAGTTTTTTGAAAATTATCCTTATCGAGGCTATCCATTACAATGCAGTAATTGATTTTAGGATACGTCTCTTGATCTATTTGCTCTATGAGATCTTTGTCTGAATGAGCGGTTTTCCACAACTCTTCTCTATAAGTGGAACACCAAGCCTTGACAACAAAAAATTCTTTATCTTCATCGTCAAAAGCTTCAATGATCGTAGTGCCTTTTTCTCTATACAGCTCTATTTTTCCAAGCTCGCAACCAATCTGGGAATCATCTTCCCAAGTGGCAAAAATACAATCTTTGCAAGAGGTGTTTATTTCTTGTAATAATTCTTTCATGGTCTAGTTGCCTCTAATATAGTTCTAATTCCTGAAATTCTCTTTTTAGTAATGGTTAATCCCAAAGATTCCAAAAATCCAGCAAGCTCTTCTAAGGTGCTATGGCTAAGTCTTACATCCCAAGGGGCTTGAAAAGTCCCATGTAGTATTTTGTTAAACTGATCTATGTTTATCTCTTTGTCTAAGAAAGATTTGCAAACCTGATGAGTATCAACAGAAGTTATTACTATCTTTCCTTTGTGTCTAATCTTTTTTACCCAATGCTTGAGTACTGTAAAAGATTCTTCTCTATGTAAGAAGTCGATAACATCCTCACAAATTATTTCAGTACACTCTGCGTCAGAAGCTATTGGGTCTATATTTCTGATATCTACTGCGATATCATCAAATTTGCTTATTGGATCTATATTTAGATAACCATTTAGCTTTTCTCTTTGGCCTACAGATATTCTTATTTTCATCTTAACCTCTAAAAATCAAATTAGAAGACAACTTCAAAATCTCGTTCCAGCGGTCAACAAACTTTGAAGCAGAGTATTTTTCCGTAATTGTCTTTCTTGCATTATTGCCTATTTCTTTTGCTAAACCTTCATCATTTAGAAGGTCTACCAAATACTGTTTTAGCTCTTCATGATCATTACTAATGAATCCGTTTACACCATTCTCTATGATTTCTGGTATCATACAGGTAGCTGTACTAACGACTGCACAACCACAAGACATTGCTTCCATAAGGGCTGTCGGTACTGGAGATATCGTTGAGGTATTCAAAAATATCCTACTGTTTTGGTAGGTGGCGACAAGCTCTTCTGTTGAAGCAGCTGGTTTAGATAAACCCGGAGTATCGCCAACCACCTTATGCGGTAAACCTTTTATAACGTCTTGCCATATACTAAACCCACAGCACCAATCTCTGTTTATCCAATCGTTTACAACAGATAAAATTTCATCGCTCCTATCTTCTTCAGAAGGACAAAAGAGTTCAGTATCTATTCCATGTGTTATAACTTCCGTGTCTTCTTCAGTCTTCCATCCCCAATCGTTGATGCTATACTCTGAAATGAAAATGTTTATATGACCTCTCATTTCTCTTAGTTGATAACGCATAGACTCGCCCCAAGCAGGCATTGGTAATGTATGCTCTAGACTGACCAAAGGAAGGTGAAATTTAGTTGCTAATTCTTTTGCGACTTGGAATTGACCAAACTTGTTTTGAGACAAAACCAAATCAAAATCTACATAATCAGGTATCTGTGATTCACCTAAAGCTGGATCTAGTAAGATATAGTTACTAGGAAGCTTTGCGTAGGTTTCATTCCAGTCTTTTATTCCTTCTGCTCTGTACGCATAAAACGTATGACCAGTTTTAGCAAGCATACTTTCGTATCTTTCGTGAGTCGGAAACGTAAGTATGTTAAGTTTTTCTTCTGGGTCTCTTGTAGCAGCTCTCATTATAGAGGACATCTTAGTTGGCATCTAATAGCTCCTTTATCAGATTTCCAATATTCAGATGGGAATAGTTATACGCCTGTGTTAATCCCTCTGATTTCATGTTTTTAAGACTCTCTTGGTTTTCATAAACATGTCTCATAACTTCCATTAGACCCCTAATGCTAACAGAACACCAATCTTCATTACATGTAAAAAGGTTTTTGAATGTTCTAGTCATGCCAAAGACAGGTTCCATAACACCCTCAACTAAAAATCCTCCATCCTTAATAAAATCCTTCATCCCTCCTGTATTTGTACAAATTGGAGTTTTCCCAAAACCCATTGCATCAAAAGCTGGAATACACCAAGCTTCTCCATAGCTTGGCATTACAAAACAGTCACCTGTCGCATGAAGTCTATTCATATCTTTAGGGCTTAAATAGTCAGTGATCATCAAGTCTTCTTTGTATTCCTGAACACTGCTAAACTTTTTCAATCCAATTTTAATAGCATTTGAAACATCTTTTAATTTGTTTGCAACTTCATCAGGTTTCAGGCCGTACTGACTTGTTTTTATAAGGAGCGAAACTGATTCACTCGGTTCAAATTCCATATGGAAAGCTTTAATTAATGCCTCCAAATTTTTTCTTCTATTTAAATCAGCTATTGTGTAAAAAACAAAAGAGTCTTGCAAATTAGGAATGTCTATTTTTTCGTAAGACCTTTCAAATTTTGAAAAGTCTGTTGCATGAGGTACGACCTTTATTGGTATTGTTATTCCGCTATCTTTTGAAGCTTGAACCATTTGGTTATTTATGACCCAAGCCTCATCCATCATATTAATTTTTCTAGCCCAGTCTGAGTCCTTAAAATTACTAGTCTCAGTTGCATAAAGAGCTATATTCTTCTTAAACTTTGGACTATATTCCATTAAGTGTGGAAGAACATGTTGTATACAAATATCGGCTCCGGTACTACTACGTTCCTCTAACTCCTCAATTCTTTGTGGAACATACCCGCTTGTATTGTCGAGTCTTAATGGTCTAGGAACTACTTCTATACCAGCTTTGTCCATTGAAAGGATATAATCTATAGCGGCATTGCCCCAGCCTGTGCCATCTCGGTAACAACCTACATATAAAACTTTCATTATTTTATGTGCTGCTTTCTGAGTTTTTCCCAATCATTTCTTCTATTGCAAAGACTTAGCATCATATTATACGCTTCGTCTTTTCCAAAAGGCTCAAATATAGGTCTAACAAATTTATATGAGTCTTCATTTAGGTACATTTCGCCTGTACCATTTATATACATTCCATAATTTAAGTCTCGAATCAATCTAGATTCAAAATAGGTGTTTAGTTTTTCAGGCTCGCCTAGAACATTTGTTATTAACCATCTAGCATATTCAGAAGATGACATCTCTGTTTTTGTTTGTGGTTGTGGCTGATGAAGCCGAGGAAGAGAACCCCAAGTTTGTTCAAAAGGTTTTATGTCAACCGAGTCAAAATAGTCTTCCCATTTTTTTGCTGTCTTATCCCATTGGTAATATTTTTCAAAGTTAAGCCGCGTGTTTTTAGAAAGAGTATTTATTTCTTGTTCTGATTTGTCGAAGAACTCTTTCATTTTTTCAGCTGTATAGTCATTGTCTGGAACAGCTCTGTCACAACCAGTTTCTAATTCGCTGTAAAGAGTTTTTACTTTTAGAGGTGTTCCTCCAAGGTTTCTTATAACACTGGACATAGCTGAGTAATCTATACTCATTACAGGAACGCCACAAGCAGCCGCTTCAACTTGTGGCAAACCAAAACCTTCACTGTTAGCATACTGTATATATAGGTCAAACATATTCATTATGCTTGATAGGTACTGATAAGATGCACCTTTTTGTACGCTAGCTAGTCCAGCATTTTTACTTCCACATATTTTACATTTTCTTTTTGCGTCAGAAAAGAAAGCAGGAAAACTGCTATTACAATCTGCACATGAGTATGTAAATAAGGTTTTACTAGCTATTTTATATTTGTTTAGAAGTTTTGGTATATCCCAACCTAAATCTGGATAGCTAGTGTGACAATATAGGTAAACGTCGTTTCTTCCACTTTTTTCTAAAAACTTTCTGTAAGCATCAAATAAATCTGGAAATAACTTTCTTCTTTGGTTTCTCATGACGGTTCCTATGAACTTTGTGCTTGGAGAGAAACCCATGTTTATTTTATGTTGATTTTTGTCTTGTACTGGCTGGTAAGCTGCGTCAGCAGATGGAGGAGCAGAACCCAAGCATTTGATATTACCGTTAGACTCTTTCTCTAAGACTTCATGACCCCACTGAGAGTAGTTGAACACACCGTCTGCGTTACAAAATGTAGATAGCCATTGCTCATTTTGAGGAGCAGCGTCTACGGTAGGCATTATAACCCAATTAAAATATGGTCTAAAAGCAGACCTTTCTTGATATTCAAACATCCAAAAGTCACGAATATCGCACACAATATCTGGCAAAAAGTCCAACAAGACAGATTCAAATTTCCATTCACCAAACTGATTAGTTGGTATCTCGTCATACTGTTGCTGCTGACTATCTTTTGTTGGTAAATTCCCATAAAACTTCCAAGGTATGTCTACTCCTCGTGGATCTCCATCTTTTCCATAGCTAGCAAATTCTGCGATCTCATATTTTTGAGTAGCATAGAGAACTTTCATTACTTCTCTTAAATACGTAGCGTATCCAGTATTTAGATAAGTAGCTTCTCCACAAAAAAGTATTCTCTTTTTTCTCATAGGTTTGTTTCTCTCAAAGACTTTATAATTAAATCAATTTGCCTAATTACTTCCTGCTTTGTAGAAGACATCAGATCAGCAATTTCAGCGTTTGTGTAGTTCTGAGACTTTAACTTAATTAAAAACATCTGCTCCTCAGTTAAAGAGTCTGGTAGGCAATCTGATATTTTTTCCGAGATATTGTAAGACCCCTCACTGGCTTTTGTGTATTGAAGAGTCACAGAGTCTTTTTTATCGTGCTTTTGTTTTAAATTATTTATAGCATTTCTTATGCATATTGTAGCAAATGTGCTAAACTTAGATTTTTCTGGGTCATGCTCTCTTATGGCTTTAAGCAATCCTATTAAGCCAACTTGTATATAGTCGTCAAAATTTGCATCTTCCAAAAAATAAAGAGCTTGAGATACAACCAGTCCATAATGGTCATGGATCAGTTGTTCTTCAAGCTCTTTGTTTGTTATTTTATTATCGTTATACAAATTGTTCTTTCGGTTTTGAGTTAAATAGCTTGAATTCTTTAACTCTAAACTTTGTTGCAAACCTTTTGTTGCCATTTTTATCGGTCCACGAATTGTTTCTAGCGGAGGCCACTAGATCAATTATATCGCCTTTGGAGCAATGTTTACCAATCGCATCTCCACCGGAATCCCAAGCTTCAAAATCAAAGAAGTTGGTTGTTTTCTTTTTTTCTCCATTTTTTTCTCTTCTGTATTCAGTTATAGCCAAACTAAAAGTCCAAAGTCTAGTATTATCAAATTCAACCATTTTAGGATCTTCAGTAAGTCTTCCAATAAACCGACAGTAGTTTGAGATGGTGTTCATATTTTTTCCTATTAAACAAGGCGTTTTAATTATTTTAAATGCAGCGTTAAGATAATTCAACAACGTCTTCAACAATGAATCCGTCGTCTATTTGATTTCTTATATTTCTGGAATCTTGACCTTTAAGTATAACACTATTGCCTTTATACAAGACATGCTTGTACTCTTTCCACTTTTCAGCAAAAACGGTTATGGTGTCTATAGTTCCAGTATGGTCTTCGGCGCATATGAAAGCCATTTCTACGCCTTTCATCTTACCTCTTTTAGTAACGTATTTTTTTACATCAGATATCGTTACTGCCATCTTGACGTTACCTCTTTTGCCAGAGGTAAATTCTTTGATTGTTGTGTTGGCTAAACTCGTATTGTAGGACTCAATCCTAGAATGGCTCAAAGCTACTCCTAGATAATTCTCTTCGGTTCTAATAACCCATTCTGGATCGTCCTTGAGAGAATAAGAAGGGTTTTCGCAATGAATAACCAAGTCGGATATTATGCGAGACCTCTTTGCATTGAATGTAGCCCCTCCAGATTTCTTAGTTGGAGCCATCACTTTAAGCAGATCAATCAAGCAGTCATGATCGCTCATGTTCTCTATAGCCCATTCTTGCTCCTTGCTCGTTATATTTCCCCAAGTGTCAAATTCATCTAACATTTGCTGTCTAGACTGAGGAAACTTATGGAAGAAACCTATGGATATCAAAGCGATTATCATCCTAGAATTGCACTTTGATGAAACTAAGATCAAAAATTCATACCACGACCATTCAGTTAAGGGTTTGTCGCATAGAGATTCTGCTTCTTCTATTATGATTTTGAACTTCTCAACCTGCTTAAGACCAACAGTTTTAACATCCAAAAAACCAAAGCATATTTGATCGTCAATTATATCGGTGGTTATATTCATTGCCTTTATTGAAGGCGGATTGATGTATATATCTAGATTTTTAGCATCATTTACAAGCTCTTTAACTTCCTGTTGAGGATCAGGCTTTCCAGACGAATGCAAAAGGTAGTTGCAATAAAACTCAAGAGGGTAATGAGTCTTAGCGTAAGCACTCCAATAAGCGCAAATAGCGTAAGAAACAGCATGAGACTTATTAAAAGCATACCTGCTGGACTTTTCAATCCAACCAAATATCTCCTCAGCAATTTCATCAGAAACAATTCCTTTTTCAGAAGAACCTTTTAAGAAGGCTTCTTTGACTTTAGCCATCAAATCAGCTTTCTTTTTACCAATAGCTTTACGCAAGTTGTCAGCTTCCTGTAGATCAAATCCAGCCAACTGTTGTGCAATTTGCATAGACTGTTCTTGGTAGACAAGAACTCCTTGGGTTCCTTTTAATATTGGCTCAAGAGATGAATGAATGTAAGTTACCTCTTCTGCTCCATTCTTTCTGTCAACAAAGTGCTGAGTCATTGTCTTGCCATCTACAATAGCTTTTAGAGTTCCCGGCCTAATGATTGATATCAAAGCAGAAAGTTCTTCAATGTTTTTTGGCTTAACTCTTTTAGCCCAAGATCTACCAAGATTACTTTCCAGTTGGAAAACACCCTTAGTTCTTCCAGAACATATCAAGTCCCAAGTTTCAGCGTCATCAAAATTAATTTCAAGTGGATTAAAATCAGACATAATCTACCTTAATATATCAAAGATAAGTTTCACCGTCCGCAAAAGATTTCTCGAAGGTTATTTTCGGAGCGACTCTTCTATGTAGCTTCATAAAACGAATCATCAAATTTGCTGTATCTTTTACATCTTGTAAAGCATCATGAGCATTTTCTTTGCTTATTCCAAATAAATCTCGCATCGAGTCCATACTTAAAGACTTTACATCAGCGTTATTCTCCATCCACATCCAAACAGTATCCATGACATCAATTCTGTGGATTTTATTAAAGAGAGTTTGCTTTCCTGTTTTCTTGTCGATTGGCCCGTACAGCTCACACATTCTCTGTACAATAGGCATATCAAAACCAACGATATTGTAACCAGCTGCGATTGGTGCGTAAAACGGCTTGTTCTTAAAATTGTATCTATTCACAAAGTTTGTGAACTTTTTCCAAACTGTTCGTTCTGACGGAGCTTTTGCTATCTCTTCTCTGGTCTTTCCATTGACTGCTAAAGCTTCATCCTCGATTGGGTCTAATCCCATGCTGATCGCTTCGTCATCGTCTAGTACAGGACGTATCAGGCTCTCAAAGTAACCGTCTGGTTGTGGCGTAAGATTTCTTCCATGAATCGCAACGGCTGCGATTTGTATTGGTTGTGTTTTATCAGGGTTTCTAGAACCTGTCTCAAAGTCAAATACAATTATGTCTCTATAATTCATCTCATTTTCCTTCTCAACTCAAAAAATTTGTTCAATGCTTCTTCTATATCTTCATACAAACCGCTAAACGAACGACAGTGGACTTGGTACTTGATCTTTTTGTTTATTGGTTGATAAAAGTCATTTATCCTGCATATACTCAAACCTTTATATTCACTGTAACGTCCATTAGTTATTCTATCTTTTACGTTTTGTCTATAGCTTTGTTTAGACATCTTCTCTTCCTAACTGATCTCTTATGCCCATTAATTTATCCATTAAGGAAATGCCTAAAATATCAAATTTAACATGACCCATTGATTCTAAGTCATTCATTTCCATTCCTGCAATCTTATCCGAGCCTCTTTTGTCTCTGACCATTGGACAAACATCGTCTAGCTTATGAGAAGATATTACGACTCCTGCCGCATGTTTGCCTTGCGATTTGAAAGTTCCTTCAATACGCATGGCTTGCTTGAAGTAGTTTGCTAGATTTCCTTCCAATTCTCCATCATCGTTGAGTCTACAGTAGTCTTTAAGAGCTTCTGGTAAGTTCGTGAGAGTCCAACTTATAACGGATGGATTATCCATTTCGGCCAACTGGTCGGAAACTTCATGTTCGTGGGGAAGACTCTTTGTGATTTGATTCATTTCATCGAAACCACAAGCTTCATTCATTCGCAATACTTCTTTTAAGGCGCTCCTGCCTTGAAGCCTTCCGAATGTTACCATTTGACCAACTCGGTCATTTCCATACTTTGATCTGATGTAATCTATAGTCTCGTCTCTTTTAGTCGCTGGAACGTCAATGTCAATATCTGGTAATGAAACATGTCCTCCAGTATTCCTACCAGCGTTATAAAATCTTTCAAAGATTAACCCATACTCAATTGGATCTACTTGAGTTATACCAACTAGATATGATACTAAACATCCAGCAGCAGAACCTCTACCCGGACCGGGAATGTGATTTTTGTCTACTACACTATTCACAATATCTCTAACTATTAGAAAATAACCAGCTAAGTTGGCTTCACTTATTACATCAAGCTCTTTCTTAATCTGCTCTGTGTAAAGGTCTTTTGACTGTTGAATATTTATCTTGCCTGTAGGTTCTAGTCTATTTTTCCAACCTTCTCTGCAAAGTTGTCGAAGGTATTGATCTTCAGATATGTCTTTTGGGCATTTGAATTTAGGAAGCATTGGCTGACCTAAAATGTTATAGTCCTCGCACATTGAAGATATTTGCATTGCTGTTTCTATTTCAGCCGCAGTATTTACCGCTTTTATTTCTTCTGGTGTTGGTATATGGAAGTTATTTGAATTTATGAAACCACTAAAAGCAGCGTCTCCAGTTTCCTTTAGCTTCTTTTTTATTCCACGGAGAGTCGTTTTCATGGAAGAGCATAATAACAATAACTGATCTTCAGCGTCTTCTCTTGTTGGGTAATGTGAATCAGCAGTCGCCACAGACTGAAACTTAAATTTCTTTGCAACATACCTCAGACCTTTGGCTACAATAGTCGCTGCTGGTGATTTGTCTTGGTCTATGGCTTGTATTTCAATAAAGAAATTGTCTTTACCAAAAATCTCTTTGTACTTATTGGCAATAAACAAAACATTATCAACCCAATCAGGATGCGTAAACCTTATTGCCTCTTCTTCTGTTTTGGAATTGTACGCTGATTTTGGATCAATAAATATTGCATTGGCTAGGTCACTACCAAGATGTCCGCTAAACGCTATGAGGTTTCCGTCTGCAAATTCACCAAGAGTGTTCAGGTCAAGTCTTGGCTTGTAGTAGTAATTTTCTTCGTCATTACTTTTAGAAACAGCTTGGATTAGGTTGCGCCAACCTTTTTTGTTTTTAGCAAGAACGCAAAGATGACTAAGGCTTCTATTTTCCTCGGACTTGACTGTGCAATCTTGCTGGCTTAGGTAGAACTCGCAACCAAGAATTGGCTTAATGTTCTTTGTTTTCATTGCCTGCGTAAAAGCCACAGCGCCTGATATAGTGCCATGATCCGTTAAGGCGCAAGAAGTATAACCAAGCTCAGAACATCTCTCAGCGACCTGTGAGGGCTTACTGAGTCCATCTAGAAGGCTATAGTGCGTATGAAGGTGTAATGGTGTCCAACTCATTTTTTATCGCTATCGTCTGCCAATCTTCCACCGCCATCTCCGTAGGTGGCGATTTTGTCAATTTTTCCAAAACTCTCAACAACCTTTACTATACCCCTATGTTTTATCTGATCACGGATGTATTGGCAAACACTTTTTTCAGCGCCTTCTTTATAAGGCTGGCTAAATTTGCAAAGTTTTTGACATTTCCAGTGACTGTTTTCATTGGAGAGTAATCTTGGTTGCTGAATATCTCTTATCTGCTCAAACTTTTGCCTAAGTATATCTTCGGCTTTTTGGTAGTCATCCTCGTCAAAAACCATCGAGAATAATCCGCCGCTATTGATGTAATAAATACTAACCGAGAATTCTCGTTCTGGGTACATATTTTTCAGGGCGTAGTAGTATAGCAAAAGCTGAGTATCTTTTTGCAACTTTTCGTGAGTTTTTTCTTCGCCTGTCGCCCAGTTAATTCTTTTACCAGTCTTGTAGTCTAAGATTTCATAGTATTCGTCATCATGCTTTAAGATTAGGTCAACAGTACCTTTGATCGACAAGTATCCTTCTATTGTTTGGTCTTCAAATTCATACTTGTACTTTGCCCAAGGTTTTTTAATTTCAATATCAAAAAATAATTCAGTAGCAAACACTTCTTGATTTCTTGGGTCTAATGCACCATCTTGATAAGCTACTGCTTTTTCTGCCCACTTTAAACAAGTCCTTCTGTCCGCTTCGGTAATATTGACTTCTGGAAAAGCATTTGTGTAATATTCAAAAGCTATATCATTTAATAGCTTGAGGTCATCACACTCGTCCAATGTCAGATTTCTGCCAGTCTCTTCGTCTTCTACAATTTCCAGACCTTTATTCATTGCAACTTTCTTGTCTCCAAGAGTTTGCATAACCTTATGGGTAATAGTACCCATTAAGGCTTTTTTGTTAGTCTTGTCTTTGAATGAAAGATTGTATTGCAAAAAGTACTTTTGCTGACAAAACTCCAAAGTTCCAAGACTACTGCTCCTGTGGTAACAGACTATCATCTAGGGGTTCCAATTCTGATATAGGCAGATTGTACATGTCTGCATGAGCTACGAAATTGTTTGAAGGATCAAGCTCACCTTTTGGTACAAACCTAGCCTCGGCAAAATAATCTTCAGGTTCCATTTGTCCTAATATCTCTATGTTTCTAATTCCATAATATCGACCCTTCTTATAATCATCAAAGTGTATGTTTACAAAAATATAAAGCTCAGGTCTTTGGTGAACACTAGTCTTTGCTATTGACACTTCATAAAAACCACGATCATTCCCTTGATTATCAATACAGGAAACTGTCCTTCTTTTAGTCTTGACCTCTATCATGCGGTCATCTCTAGTGGTAATATCAAAATTATATTTACCAGATCCTTCATCGCAGCTAGTTATCTTTGCTCCAATGTAAGATGCAACAGCCTCTTCTCCCAAATAACCAGCAGCATTTCCACCACCGTTAAGGATGGAGTTTCTTATCTTACCCAGTTTTTTGGCTTTATTCTGGGCGTTAGTCACCATTCTATCATCCCAGTCTATTCTTATGATTTTGTTGTCAGCCATCCCCATCCTTTCATTACTTCCATGAGCGCCATGTTGGTTTGATCAATATTCATATCAGCGTTATGAATGACATGATCAAACTCGTCGTATCCATCCAAAGCTGTTTCGCTATCGTGTTCATCTTCGTGAGGCTTTCTAGTAAGTCTAATAACTTTGCCGCCAGCCTTCTGAATAGACTCTACCTCGTTTGGAAACCTAACATCAGGAACAATCGCCAATTCTGTTCCACTAGATAGGATTCTATTTATGCAAGCGCTAGTCCAAATATCAGGCTTGATGCCTCTACAAACGTCTGTACCGAAGTGTTGCAAAAATTCTCTTGCTGTCATAAAGCCACTGGCATTTATTACATTCGGCATATTCTCCCACTTTATATTAATGGGGGTATTCTTATCTTCGTCTGTTCCGTAGCACTGCTCTTCTGTTAATCCAAACAGTTGTATTGCGATTGACTTCAAGGGATCTGCAAAGCTAAACGATCTAACAAAAGGCCATATGTTCCTAGAGGCGTACTCTAAAAACTCTTCATCTTGACGATCTACATCTAGCATACCAAGACCTTCGACCTCTTGGCCGTTTTCATCAATCTCAGTTGCGTTTACAAATAGACTACCTTTTTCGTCCATCAGAAACTTTTCAAACACATCATTGAATCTAAGTTGGTATCCATGTAAGAAAGTTGCACAGGTACTCTTTCCGCTTTGCTTAGCTCCAGAAAATCCAATTATATTAGTCATTAGTATAACCTTTAAGTTGTGGTTTCAAATGCTCGTTTATTTCTTTAATAGACATCTCGCCAACATCATTAGCAGGTATGTCTACATCTATAATATTAAACAAGTCGCTGCATTTTTTCCTAATTTTTTCTTTGGCATTTTGTCCAGCTCCATCGCTATCAGTCAAAACAACCAAATTTAAAATGTTCATATTTTTTAGTAGCTCAATTTGTACGTCAGATAAACTAGCACCAAACATTCCAACTACATTCTTTATTCCAGACTCCCATAGTCTCCAAACATCTCCTTGTCCCTCAACTAATATAGCAGTGCCGCACGATTTTATAAAGTCTTTAGATTTGTTCAGAGCATAAAGCCATATGCTTTTTGAAAATCCTTTGCTGTTTTTCCATTTCATACTATTAGTTTCTATCATTGATCTACCAACGCACCCAACAAGAACTTCGTGTTCTTCATCGTATACTGGAACAACAACCCTATTGCTCATTGGTTTACCAGCATCTAAACAAACGCCAACATCAAATTCATTTAGAACTTGTTCGCTAAAACCACGCCTTAAATAATAATTAGAAGGCATATGCAGTCTAGACCTAACCTTGTCTCTAGTATTGTTTCTATTCTTGACTTTAGCCTCTCGCCTTTTACTTAATCCAAATTCTAGAGCAGAAGGGCCATCTTTGAAGGTAACGTTTTTAGCTTCTTCAAGAACGTTATTTCCATCAACCCCAAAGAAGTTCGTGCAAAATTTGATAACATCATAAAACTTTACGATAGAGTCTTCACTAATTTCTCCAGATTCCCTAGCGTCTCTTGTAAGCAACGCTCTGACAAGTCCGATAGGAGTGTTAATGAATTCAGACATGCAGGTTTCTCCGTAGCTTTCAGACCAACATTTCCACCTTCCGTAGTATGGATGGTCAGGTTCTAAGTTGATGGAGAAACCCATAGGGTTTTTACCTCTATGAATTGGACATGCACATGACCCAAGACCTACTTCCATTCTGGTTCCAAAATGTTCAAGTACTCGGTAGATGTTATTGATGATCAAATCATCATACACCTTTAGCTGCTTAGAGCGTTCTTGTTTGTCTTTGGATAGAGTAAAACTCATTAAAATAATTCCGAATCTTTTTTCTCTAAAGTTCCTCTAGAGTCTTTTATGTTGTCACTGACACTCAACCATCTCAGGTTGTTCAAACTGTAGTCATACTTATCATCATTAATATGATCAACTTGAATTAAAGTACTTGGATCAGGGTTTTCTAGAAAGGCTACTCCAAAAAGCCTGTGAGATTTCCAGAAACAAACTTTTTGTTCTGTTAGATTTTTTAGCTCAGTCTTACTCTTTGAGAGATAGTCGATCATGGCTTTGCAATCTTCTTTTTTTGCAATCTCATCTGATCTTTCAATTATCTCAAACAGCTTTTTTGAATTTGAAGAAAACTCTAAGCTTACATGCACTTTTCCAAAATGATGGGTTGGATACTCTAGACTTCTAGAGACATTAGGTTTGACGAAATCTCCTGCTGCATTTTTAGCATAAGGCAACTTTTCCCATTTTAGTCCAGTCTTAGTAACTCTAGTGTAACAACCCCTTTCCTTACATCCATTTTTTGATGCTTTACACTTGAATGATTCTGGAAGCTCCCCTTCTTTGTTTGACCTATATATGTTCCTCCATCCGCAACATTCATGAATACATTCAAACCAAATGTAGTTTTCTTTTGGGTTCAATCCGTTAAACAAAAAGTATCTACCTTTTCCTAATGATTGAAATCTTTTCATTTGGTTGTTAGCATTTTGCGTATTAGTGCAGTTTCCATCAAATATTAGACCTTTGCCTAGGTCAGACGCATCAATACAACTACCCTCTTTAATTTCATTTTTGTAGGGTGTTGGTAGATTGAACAGAGAGAGTTGTTGATACTTTTGTATCATTTCAAAAATCTTTCATCAAAATGGTTTATCAGGGTAGTCATCTTCTTCAATATTGAACTCTTCTTGTTTATCACCAAGCTCATTATCGAAGCCTTCTTTTTGCTTTTTGTTTGCAAGCAAATACTCAGACTTGGTAAACCCTTCATCAATTCTTCCAAATTCACCGTTAAGGTGCATGTTAATATAGTCAAAGTCGTCGGAAAGTCCACCACCATGTCTAGCAATTAGAGGAACTAATTTTCGGTTTCCACTTTCGCCACCATCTTCGGCTATTTCTTCTTCGGATTTTTTCTTAAAGATTGTAAGACTGCTACAGAACCACGATAGTCTATCTGATCCACTAATGACATCTTCTGACTCACGAGTGATACCATCCCTATTGAGTTGAACAAATGATAAGCAAGGCACTTTTTCCTTGATTGTGAAATTCACAAGCTGCTGCATTTGATAACCCAAAGCTTGGAACTCTTTCATGTCGTTCATTTGCGAAGAACTAGTCAACTTCAAGTAGTCGTAAACAATCAAACATGGATTACTAACGCCGTTCTCGTCATACCCAACTTCTTTTTTTATCCAACGTCTCATTATGGACAATGTTTCATCAAAACTAGTTCCTGCAATAGTCACATACTTGTAAGGAATCTCTTTTAGTTTTTCTACGCCCTGTTTGATACGTTCCTGCAAACCACTTGATTTACCAAATTGACCTGTAGAAATATCATTTATAGGAATGTCAGTCATACTCGCTAGCAAGCGATGAATATGGTCTTCTCTAGACATCTCGGTGTCTAGCATGAGAACTGGGATACCAAGAGTGCCAGCAACATGCAAAGCCACACTATCAGCGAATAGACTTTTACCAGCCTTAGCTCTTGCAGCTATAAGGTCTACATTTCCTCTTCTAAGACCACCACCAATAGACTTGTCAAACCTTGTGAATCCAGTACTGATACCCATCATCTCCTGTGGGTTATCTATTAATGATTGAATGTATTCATCAATGTCTTGACCAATATCTTCTGGTTCATTGTCAACCCTACCTTCAAGTCTAGAACTAAACTCAAAAAAAGGAGTTTCACCTATACTGATGATCTCGCTTATACTTTCGTCACCAGTGACATCTTTAATTTTTATCTTGATTTGAGACGCTGTCTTGTCTACTTCTCTAGCTATTTCAAACTTTACAAGTATAGCTGCCTGATGTTTTACATTAACTTTCTCAATGTTTATTGCTGATAGTTTTTTGTAGTAGTCTTTGGGGACTCTTTTCATAAACACAGAATCTAGATCCATTTTCTTCGCTGCCGCATAAAGAGTGGGCAAATCTACTGTGTCAGAGTCTTCAAATAGTTTTTTCAGACAACTCCATATAATTTGATTTTCTTCTAGAGTGAAAGACTGTTCGGTTATTGCTCCATCAATATCTACAAAAGAGTCTTTACCGTGTTGTATCAATCCTGCTAGGACTGCTTTTTCTGCTGCTTTGTTGCTTAGTTCCGACATATATTTTCCTTTCCGTTAACCTACACATCTACTACAACGATGATAACTACCTGTTTTATACGCTGGATTTATCTTCTCCTTTCTTCCACATGCGTTGCAAACTACTTCAATCATTTTGACAGGAGGTCTGCGAGGAGTAAGATTGATGTCAGGCGTATCAAACTCTTCTCCTACAGCCTCTGTTCTGTCATCTACAAATTGGTTTTCTCCAACTTGTATTGCTTCTTTTCTTCCATACTGTCCAGCAGGAAGACTATCACGTTTCATTGTGAAGTCTTCTATCTCCGACCGCACCGACATCTGTTCTGACATCTTGTCGGAGCTTGTTGACTCTGCGTTTGTTGCTCCTGCTGATTCGGTTTTTTCTTTTGGTCTAACTTCTTCTCCTGTGAGAAGAGCATACCCTTGAATAACTTTTTCAAAATCATTTTCTAGTATTCCATTTTTTATTAGTTCTAGTGGTGACATGTTATCCCCTACTGTACTTTCTTCTGCTTAGTTCAAGCAATGTGTCTGCTTGTTTTCTAATGTCTCTTATAATATCCAACGATGAAGCTACGTTGCCATCAATTACTCTTTTAACACGCCAAACTTTTTGCACAAAATCGTCTTCCCTAATTACAGAGTTGACTTTGACTTCCCATTTGGTGTACTTATCAAATTGATTTGAAACTTTTGAAACTGCATAGTTTATAAACTCTTCGCACCATTTCGCTTTAGCAACTTCTTTGTTATGTTTCTTTTGTAGAAAATTACAATAGTTGTATATAACGTATGCTTTTTCACAACACTCTTCTGACGTAAGAGATTTCAGCTCAAAGCCAGTGAGTGATAATATTTTTTCTACTTCAGAGTTTGGTTCTACATGAACAACATCGGACATGTATGCGTCTAGCCTGCCTACAAACTCTTCTAGTCTATCTATTGATAATGGATTGTCGCCATTCATCTTCAGTTCCTGAATAACTTAAAACAATAAGTTCAATATCGTTGTTCAAAAGCCAGTTAGATTTGTCTCTATCTCTAGCTTTTGATTTCCTGAAACCTTTTTGGTCTCCATGAAAATGGGCAACAAACTCAAAATGTTGTCGTCCATGAACTTCTACCGCCAACGAATGAGACGGAATGAAGAAGTCAACATAAAGCGTAGATTTTCTTGATGGTTTATGAGAACCAACAAGTGGCACTTCCTCAAGAATTGTATCATAGGGAAACTGTTCGCGGAGTAACTTTCTCGCTAAAATATGCAATTTACTTCTGGGTCTTGTCTGATCCCCTAAAACTACGCATTTTGACAGGTTCCAATTTCTTTCACGACCATCGAAACCTATCGCTTTCAAAACAGCATTTCCTTTAATGAATCTTGCAAAGATGTCCAAAGATCGTTCTGATCAAGAAAATCCCTGAGCTTTTGTTGGCCTTGAAACTTAACCAGCTTCGTAATTTTTTCTTCGTCTTCCTTGTCAATTCCTTCAGCTTCTAAAAGTCTCTTAATTAGCTTAGGGTTATCAACTAAGAAGTCGCATGTGTACCATGCTCCTGCTGCTGATATTAAGTCAAAGTCGTTAGCTTGGTCGAATAGCTCTTGTTTGTAATCAATACCCATTCCATAACGAAGCCATCCAATAGCTTCGGCTCCAACAAAACCTCCAAGAGCAGAAGTTACCACTTTCCAGTGTAAAGCCTGTCCAATCTGACGACCATCAGTTTTGTCTTTCCAAGCTTGAATCCAAGCAATCTCTAAAATAGTATCTGCTTGATACCTAACTTTTACTCCACCATCAGCTACTTTCTTTTTACCCATACCACCAGTATTAGCAATAAAGTGAGTAATCATAATAATGATAGCTTTTTGTTTAGGGACTACACTACTCATCTTCTTGCAGAAATTGGATAGTATCTTAGGAACTCCCGGCCTGTAATCACCTCTGACTTCCTCGTCTAAGTCCTTCTGTGCTATAAAACTAGATATTGAATCAATAATGACTACACAATTAGGATGTGATTTGACGATCTTTTCCACAGCGCCTAAATACTTTTCTGCACTAAGAGTCTCTCCCTCAGACTGAACAACAGTAATCTTACTAGCATCTAAACCATGAACTCCTTCAAAGTTTTTTGTGCTTAATCTACCTTCTACATTCACATAAAAGATAGGTCTTTCGCCATACTCTTTCTTTTGACAGGCTGCTGCAAATTGCAAAGCTGTGGTCGTTTTGCCTGACTTTGGATCTCCAATCATTTGAATCCAAGTACCTTCTCTGAAACCTCCACCAAGAGCATAATCTAGCGAAGGGCTAACAGGGATAACTTGCATGTCCTGCAATTCTTCAAAAACATCAGCTCCGTTCACAAGTATGTTTCCATACTTTTTGGTGATAGTCTTTAATGCTGCATCACTCATTCTCTAAATCCTTAAATCTAGACAGCTTACCTTTTTTTCCAAAGGGTTGTCTTGGTTTTTCTAAAGTGTTGTCTTTGTATTCTACTTCTTTTATTTCTCTACTATCTATTTCATTAAGCTTTATTTGTTCAGCTTTGATTAAGGGTTCCAGAAATCTGACCCGAAGAGAGTATATGTTCTTGCCTTTGTAAGAATTCAAGGCATTGATAATAGCTTTATCGCTATATTTTCCGAGTAGATCATAAGCCTTTGTCACTTGGCTTTTGAACTTTTTTTGCCATGTCTCAGTATTCCATAGCGCATAAGCTGGCCTGCCAACTCTTCGCTTTTCTGCCTCTCTAAGGCAAACCATTTCAGCAATGTACTGAGCAGCGTTACACGCCTGTCCCGTCGTCTTGTGCTTGTAATTTTTGTCCATTCAAAATTCCTTTCTTAACTATCAAACAGTCAGGAGATTGATACGGGTCTCTCTCCTCAAATCTTTCAGGCACAAGCTCAGGAAGTCTCCATGTTTGAACTTTTAGAGTTTCGCCTTTTAACACGCCGATGCTATAAGTATGAATAACATAGTCGCTAAACATCAAAGCTCCAGCACCCTTACAAAAAAAGTATCCATCATAGTCTGACCCAACTTCTTCTATATGAGTACGGTTTCTAACTTTTAAGTTTGTTATGTGAAGATTGTTCTCTTCGCAATAAGTCTTTAGTCTAACCCAAGCACTAGCGGGTTCAACATTTGGTCTATCATCGTCTTGATAGATAGTCTCTCCATTGGACAAAGTTGCTATCCAAATTGGATTATTATCTGCGTATCCAACTATATAACCATCAAATTCTTTTGTTAGTTGCATTATTTAATTTTATGAATTGCGGCATGATTTGTATTTTTAGAAAGCCTATTGCCTCTAGTTTCATCAGATAGCTCAGAAGCAGCAGGTGTCATAACCGTAGAACCACGATCATTATGGCCCATAAGACTAGATGCATCATCAGACTTAGCTTCAGATGTATGTTTTGGTCTAGGCGAAGTCTTCATATGCTTCTTAACAGAAGCTTCAGATCTATTCAAATCTTTTGCAATTTGAGAAACCTCTTTGTCAGAGTTATTCTCTATATAGAACTTTTCTACCTTGTTTAGTTTTCCAGTTTTCTTAGACATTAATCATTCCTCTTTTAGCCCAAGTGAATTGATTTCTTTCTTTATTAGTCAAGTAATTCAAATAGAAGTCAAAGGTTTCCTCATTAACTTTTGAAAATTTTGTATGAACAGAACTAATTTTATTCGCATCAATTCCTTCAGGATCAAACAGCTCACTTCTATAAACTTTGACATAGTAAAATTTAGAATCCTCCCCAGACAAGATGTAAGCACAAGCATGTGCCACTTCTTCAGATAGAACTTCCCCATCTTTGCCATAGAAAGTGTATTCAATATCTTTGTCTCTTATGAATTCAGAAATGTCTTCAGTCATCATCAACCCCTTTCAAGGAGATGTAAAATGTTTCTTCTTCTTGCCAAACTTCTTCAACAATTAAATCCTCTGGAGGAGCTTGTAAATACTCTCCATGTATATCAATCGTCCAACTCTCACCATCACAAAAAGGACATTTGACTATCAGAAAAATGTTCTTGTCGCCATCTCTAAGTTTTACAAGATTGTATAAATGTTCTTCACAATCAGCACATTGTATCTCAAAATGTTCAATATCTTCAACCCGTAAGCTATTATCCTTATTAATGTCCTCAGACATTACTTCTTACCTTCTTTAATATACTTAGCCTTCTGGGTTTTAGACATTTTATTAATGTCGGTTTTTGTTGCATCTCCAGATTTTTGCCACCACTCTTTAGACTTGTTCTTTTTAAGATTGCCTTTTTCTTGCTGCGCTCTTTTGTCTTGAAGCTCATACCGTCCCATGTTTTTGGTATTTGATTCAGCGAGCTGACCAAGAGTAGTTGGCTCACCTTTAACAAAACCCATAGGGACTTGATTAATTACTATTTTGATATTTGAACTGCCGCATTGACAAGGCTCTGGAGTTTTACCAAAGCCGTGAACTCGCTCAAATTCAGAACCGCAATCGTTACATAAGTAGTCGTAAGTAGGCATTAATCGTAAAGCGCATCTAAAATACGAGAGATAATCTTGTTCCTAATTATATCATCTTCTGTCAATTCAGCAATACCAACTCCCTGAACACCGTCAAGACGTTCTAAGAATTCTTCAAGACCTCCACGGTCTTTGTTAGCCAAGTCGGTTTGCTCAATATCTCCATTGATGACAGCTTTTGAATCCCAGCCAATTCTAGTTATGAACATTTTTAGTTGTTCAAACGTAGCATTTTGAGCTTCATCTAATATCATAAAGCAATTATGAAAGTTTCTCCCTCTCATATATTCTAAAGGAACAACTTCAATCTTGCCTTCTTCTCTATAAGCTTCAACCCTATTGCTATTTAGTCTGTATTGCATCTCTTCTAATACAGGAACAAGATAAGGGTGTATCTTTTCTTCAAAAGTTCCGGGTAAGAAACCTAGTCCTCTACCTGATTCAATTACAGGTCTAGTAACAATTATCTTCTCAACCCTTTTATCTAATAAATAATCACAAGCTAAGCCAACTGCTACTGCTGTTTTACCAGTACCTGCTGGCCCTGTGCAAAAAGTTACATCATTTTCTGATATGATTCTGATATAATCTGTTTGGTTTTCCGTTTTTGGCTTTAAAGCCTTCCGTCTCGTAGTATATCCTGACTCATTATTCTTTTTTCTAGCCATACTACTTACCTGTAGAACCAAACCCTCCATCGCCCCTGTCTGTCGAGTCTAGTTCATGAACTACATGTTGAATAAAATTTGGGGCTTCTTGTATTAACATTTGTGCGATTCTATCGCCTCTTTCTATATGATACGGCTCTTTTGTTGTATTATGCAGGCAAACTTTTACTTCACCTCTATAACCAGAGTCTATAACGCCTGCGTGCCTGTGAACTCCTTTGACTCCCATTGAAGACCTATCCCAGATTAAAGCCACATGCTCTTTGGGGACAGCTATAGAGATGCCAGTAGAAACAAGGACTGTAGCTCCAGCGGGTATAGCAACTGTTTCAAAAGCGTATAAGTCCCAACCAGCATCGTTCATATGACCTTTAGTTGGAGGTTTAGCAGAATCGTATAGTAGTTTAGTTTCAAAGTATTTGTAACCGTAAGTCACTTTTCTTCCTTCTTTTCGTATTTCCAAATCAAATTGGAAAGAGTGCTTCTAGTAATTTTGTTACCAGCTTCTGCTTCTTTGTTTAGTTGCTCAGCTAGCCACCTAAGCATATCATTGTCTATTGTGATACTTCTGAGCATTAAAAATCGTCTTCAATGTTTCCAACTGCATATTCAGTAACACGAGTTTCAAAGAAGTTCTTACATTTCTCTAGGTCGATAATTTCACTTAACCAAGGAAATGGGTTTTTGGTATCTTCATAAGGGCTTGGTAGATTCAAATCTTCTAGTCTACGATTTGCTATGTATTGCACATAGTCAATAAACATATCAGAGTTTAAACCCAATATACCATTTGGAAGAACATCTCTTGCATAAGCAAGCTCAAGCTCCATAGCTTTATCTATATGCTCTAGAGTTTCTTTTTCAAAAGCTTTAGTCCAAACCTTTGGATTATCCTCTCTGATTCTATTGATAAGAGTAGTTCCAAATTTAATATGAAGACTTTCATCACGAAGAGTATATTGGATTTGTTCTCCAACTCCGGGAAGTTTATTTTGTCTATTAAAAGAAAGTAGCATTGCAAAGCCGGAAAAGAAAAAGATTCCTTCACATATGATATAGTAGGTAATGATATTTCTTAAGAACTCTCTTTTACCTTCTAGAGTATTAATGTTGAAGTCTGATCTGTTAATATCTGTGCAGATATTCATTAGAAACTCATCTTTAGCCTTGATGCTAGGGATTGAGTTGTATGCTTCGTAAACTTGACCAATCTTTAAACCAAGGGAATCGCAACAATACACTACTGTTAGATTGTGCAGGCTTTCTTCATATGCCTGTCTAAGAATGTACTGGCGACATTCAGGATCTGTCACATACTTAAATATACTAAGCAAAAGGTTGTTAGCTACTAGAGATTCTGAACCTGCAAAGAAACCAAGAGACCTTTTTACTACTAACTTTTCGTCATTAGTTAGTGAATCAGATCGCCATTGCTCAATATCTTTAGCCATTGAGATTTCTGTTGGCATCCAATTATTTGCTGCTCCATCAATGAACAAATCCCACGCCCACTTGTTTGTATGGGGAAGTATTTGATTAACTACTGCAACTTTATCTGAAATAATTTCTTTAGTCTTTTTCATTACTGGCAACTTTCACAATCTGGATCATCTAGTGAGCAAGCTTTAACTTGACTTAAGTCTTCTTCAGGTACTTCTTCTTTTACTGTTTGAACTGTAGACTTCTCAAGCCTTGTTGCGGCTTTACTTCTTAAGTAATACGTTGTTTTCAAACCCTGTTCCCAAGCGTGCATGTACATATCATTGAGATACTTGAGACTAGTGCCTTTATTGTACAGGTTGAGAGATTCACCCATGTCAATCCACTTTTGTCTTTCAGCTGCTGCATCAAGCAGGATGTTTGGTTCAATATCAAATGCAGTCTTGAACTCTCTTTGCAGCTCTTCGTCCAAATTTATTGACATGACATCACCGTCAGCAGCTTTAAGAGCTTCTACTAAATCTTTTCCCCATATACCCTTCTTCTTTGCGGCCTCTACAAAATGTTCGTTGATCATTGTAAACTCACCACTTAAAGTTGAGTATACAAAAAGAGTTGAGTAATCAGGCTCAATAGATTGAGAGCATCCCTGTATATAAGAAATTGTTGCAGTAGGAGCGATAGCCATTACATTTGAATTTCTCATTCCATGTTCAGCTATGTGGCTTCTAACTTTGTTCCAGTCCATTTTTTCAAAGTCAGAAGGTTTGTAATGGTTGTCTCCACCACTCTTTGTATATTCTGGATGTCTCTCGTTCATCAATCGACAATAAGTGTCGATAGGCAAATTACCATAGCTCCACTCAGAACCTTCATAAGATTCGTAATGTCCTCGCTCCTTCGCTAGCTTAGAAGAAGTGAGAATAGCATGGTAAGAGATGAATTCTTGTATCTTGCCACAGAGAACAACAGCATCTTGAGAGTTGTAAACAACTCCTAGCTTATGTAGCAAGCCGTGAGTACCCATAATACCTAAACCAATAGGACGATTTCGTAGATTAGACTTGGCAGCTTCTTTGGTCGGATAGAAATTAAGATCAATTACATTGTCCAAACCCCTAACCGCTACCTCTACTGTTTGTTGTAATTTCTTCCAATCAATAGTGCGAACCTTAATATGGTTTTCAAGATTGATAGAAGCCAAGTTACAAACAGCAGTCTCTCCTACTTCAACAACTTCACCATCCTCATACAAAGTCGGCTTTGTATGAAGAAGTATTTCTGTACACAGATTGGAAGAATGAACGACACCTTCGTGCTTGTTGCTATAGCGAATGTTAGAAGGGTCTTTAAATGTAATCCATGGATGACCTGTCTCATAAAGAGATTTAAGCATTTTCTTCCATAAATCTTTGGCATTTATAGTACGGAAGTTTTTTATATTTCCCTCTTTTGCCATCTTCTTGTATTTGTTGTATGCTCTTGTGAATTTTTTGCCATATGTCTCATGTAGATCAGGACACTCGGAAGGATCGAACAAGTACCAATCTCTACCTTTTTGGGCTGCTATCATGAATTCATCACAAATCCACAATGCGGTATTCATATCATGACAACGACGACGATCATCGCCTGTGTTTTTTCTTAGGTCTAAAAAGTCTTCAACATCAAGATGCCATACTTCTAAATAAGCACAGCCAGCACCTTTGCGTTTGCCGCCTTGATTCACGCCGACAAGCGTATCGTTGAATATCTTTAACCAAGGAATCAATCCAGAAGACTGACCATTTGTTCCTTTAATATAAGAACCAGTAGAGCGCACTGAACTCCAGTCTACACCAAGTCCTCCAGCATACTTAGAAAGCCTAGCTTGGCCATGAATCGTGCCAAAAATACCATCAATAGAGTCATCGACTGTGCTTAGATAACAAGAAGATAATTGTGAGTGACAAGTCCCACTGTTAAAAAGGGTCGGTGTGGATGGTGAGTATCTGAACTCAGACATCATGTTGTAAATTTCTATAGCCTTTTCTTCTTTGTTCTCTTCGTTCAAGCATAGACCCATTGCAACACGCATATAAAAAGCTTGAGGAGTCTCCATCCTGCGGCCTTCTTTATGAATGAAATAACGATCATACAAAGTTTGTATGCCAAGATACTTAAAGTTCTTGTCTCTACCTAAGACTAAATTATTGCTAAGCAATTCGAGATCATAAGAAAGAATCTTTTCACTTAATCTATCTTCTTTTACAAGCGTTTTTATATTTTTTATAAAAGACAATCTATACTCTTCTTCAAAATCACCATTTACGCTCTTGCCAAAAACTTCTTTGTAAAGACTAGACAACAAAAGATTTGTTGCAACGTAAGTATAGTTTGGCTCTTGTTCTATTTTAGATCGAGCCGACATGATTAAAGCAATGTCTATTTCAGATGTAGTTATTTTGTTATATAACTGAAGGCTTGCGTCTAATACTACTTCACTAACATTGACATCTGATAATCCTTCGCAAGCTCTCTCAACACACTTGTTGATTTTATCAAGATTGATTTGTTCCAGTCTTCCATTGCGTTTCTTAACTTTGATGTCTGAAGTCATTTGTAATCCGAGAAGTTCTTATATTAAAAAAAGTCCACTAAATGGACTGTTAAAAAAATAGAGCGACACCTGTTATACTAAGCGATTTGTTAGAGTAAAAATAAACACGATAAAACTACTCACTTAGTGCAACATAGGCTTGTTGAGTTTGTGTCGCTCTAGCTCTCTTTTGCAAGAAGCTCTTTATAACCCAACAAGTTATTATACACTTAGTGGAGCAATGCCTACTTTTCTTTTATTTGTATCTGTAAGATTGTTTGAGTAAGACCTACTTGGGGTAAGCCGTGTCTTTGGAATTATACTTCCTGAGACGCAAGCGTCTGCTTTCTTTTAGACGTTTTTTGTCTTTTTTGCTTTTATTTCTTACGGTTTTTCCCATCTCTATACTCTGGATGAACCCAAGTGATGGAATTATTGTAAGAATAAGCAATCATCTTACGAAAATTATTGCTCTCAGGCAATAACCAAGCCGCTTGGTTTTCTGAAATTTTTAGTTTTTCCACCTTATTTTTTTTAGCAAGGTCTAAGTTAATCTTCATTATTCGATTACCTCCAATCCGTGAATAGCATGTCTTATGTCTTTTTCTAATTTTATTTCTGTCTCGAAAGTCTTAGTCTCAATATCAAAGACCAAAATCCTTGCAGGCGATGATCCAACAAAAAGTTTACCTCCACCCATAGCCAAACCTCGATTCCAGTTGTTTGAGGCTATCTCGTCCACTTGATACTTAACATCAGAAGCTCTTGGTACGCCAAAGTGTTTAAAGTTCTTTCCATCATAAGAAAGTCCTAGAGAGCTAAATGTAGTGAAGTTTATGGTGAAGAAATCATCATACCCATAAAAGTTGTGAACAAACCCATTTGCTAGTTGTCCAGAAGTTGTCTGAACCATTGGTATCTCACAGACTTCTTCAAAGGTATTGAAGTCATATAGAGGAGTTAATAACCCAGAAAATAAAAGCCTGTCCTTTGTAGCGAAAATAGAATTGATATGATAAGAATCATTTTGAGATTTTGTTTCTGGGCTTATCTTCGTTTTTCCGGTGAGGACTTTGTGATTGTCTACATTCTCTCCCAAGATTTCCCAAAAACCTTTTATATTAAAGTCGAGGTCTAATTTAACTATGGCATCGTAAGCTGTAGAAGTTGCCCAAATATGATCGTCAAAAAAAGCTATTTCATGTATGCTCTTGAAGTATTCTCTATCCTGAAATGTTCTTTTTATTTCATAGGTGCTTTTGTCTAGCTCGATAAACCCAGCAGAATCAGCCACGAGTATGCGATCAGGAAGAACACAAATGCCGCGTAGACCTCTTTCTCCTCCACGCTCATTATCGTTGACAAAATCTCTTTCATAAGGCGCATGATGTAATATGTCTCCATTTTCTGTGTCTATAACATACAGGCCACCATGTATATCGCCTTGCTTAGCCGCTCTGACGACTGTAGTGCAAATAATCTTCACGATGAAACCTTGTTATAAATTGTTGGAAGGGTTTGGATGTACCACTAAACTTAAAAAAGTCATAATCTATTTTGTAGTCTTGTAGGTATCTTTCATTCATACCAAAATCCCCTGTACCATAGTCAAATGGTTTAGGGTCTGAAACTTTTTCGGCTATATTTGTTATCAGTACATTGTATTCTAAGCAAGCCATATAAGGAGGTATTAGAGAGCCAAAAGCTCCCATGTATAAATTGTCTTGTAGGTTTTTCTCAAAGTCTTGAAAGGAGTTAATTTTTGTTTGCTCAAGCACAAACTTAACTAATTTAGTTGTATGGATATGTCCATGAGAAGAAAAAGGTATTGCGAAATTTGTAAATGGCTTTAAGTCAGAAGCGTTCCAAAACAAGAACTTGTCAAACAGAAACTCTCCAGTTCTAGGTTTATCAATAAAATAATCCTTTGCAGAGTAAGGATTCTGAATAATAGTATTGTTTCCAAGCCTGAGTGATAAGGCTGTGACGGGCTTCTCTCTGAATAGATTAATTATCTCCCTGTAAGAAGGAGGGCTTGAAAAGAGTATATCCTCATCAGACAAGAAGCATGTTAGATCCCTTCCCTCATTTAATATATTTAGAACATCTAAACTTATGTTCTCTTCAGTTCTTTCATACCACCTGACAGGAAAATTCACATCTCTTTTTGTGTGGTAAAATGTTTCCTCTTTTAATTTTTCGTATCCTTGTTTAAAAACACCATTTGATGTTTCGTATATGACCTTTATATCAAAAAGATTTGATGTATTTCTTCTAATAGATTTGAGAAGAAGCTCTAATTGACAAGCTTTATCTTTTGAGAATATGATTGCGTTTATCATAGTATCGAAACGGTATCTTCTGGAATGTAATCTGAGCTTAGTCTAGCTGCTTTATACCATTGAGCCATAGAATTAAGGCCGCGATCTAAGTCAACTCTTGACTCCCAGCCAAGTTCTTCTTTTATCAATGACGTATCCATAGAAGACTTCTTTAAAACATCAACCTCAGCTTCGTGCCAATCTATTGGAATTTTAACATTAAAAATTTCCTTGATCTTAAGATGCAAGTCTTTAATAGTTATTTCATTTCCGTCTGACACGTTGTAAGTGTTTGGTTCATCTGCAAACATAATTGCTTGGTATATAGAGTGGACAGCATCAGATATATATAAGAAGTCTCTAGAGGCTTCGCTATCTCCTTCTATTCTTAAAGGAGCGTCATGTTTTTCAGATGCTTTTAAGTTAGTTATTATTGATTCAATGACTTTACCTCTTCTAATATCAAAGCCTGAACCCGGACCATATACCTCTGGAAATATAAGATTAACACCAACAAACTCTGGAAATTGAGTGCTAAAAGCCATGTTCATTTCCATTAGTGTTTTAGCGGCATTACCATAGTATCTTTTAGTCCAATGAGGAGCGCCTTCCCACAAATCTGATTCTTTGTAGGGAGTTTCAGCAAACTCCGGATAACAAGAAGATTCCCAAATTGTTATAAACTTTTTGCACCCAGAGAGTCTAGCTTCCTCCATAACTTTAGAAGTCACTAATATATTTTCATACATAAGAGCAGCAGGATAATCCAACGAAAGTTCTTGCGTTGGAAGCCTCGTTGCTAAATGTACAACTATTTCAGGGTTCGTTTGAAAAGCCCAGCCAATAACTGAGTCTAGACCAAGATCTATACCGTCTGTATTACCAGCTAGGACTTGAACGTCTGCAAAGCCTTGATCTGAAAGATACTGACCAAGAGCTAGGCCAATCCAACCTTGACCACCAGTTACTAAAACTGTAGAGTTTTTATTCATTGAAATTTTCTAAGAAGTCTACTACTTCTTCTGCATCCATGTTGTTTGCACGTTTTTTAATATTATGTTCTTCATCCATAATAACAACGGTTGGATATTTTTCTATTTCAAATTCATCCACTAAATGCCTATTTTGAGGCTTGCTACATATTACATATGCAGGTTTTGAATTATGAAACTGACTCATTGCTTGACGTACTCTGTCATCAGTCCAAACATACTTTTTCATGTTTGCACAATGAGGACACCACTCAGCCATGAATACTACTACTTGATGATTCTCTTTCATTTTTTTAACCTAAAAAACTTAAAGTACCTCTTACATCCATTGTGCTGGCCGCTTTTTTGGGAACTCCTTCTTGGTCTACAATATATATTGTAGGAACTGCTTGAACTCTGTAAGCAATAGCCATTTCCCTATGCTGTGGGTCATCTATGTCTAGAAAACTAACAGAATCAAAGTCTTCCAAACTTTGTTTTACACTAGGGTCATTCCAAACCATAGACTTCATCATCCTGCAAGGACCACACCACTTAGCAGAAAAAATTAACAGATGTCTCTCTTCATTAGCCATATTATAATTCCAAAAAAAATAGCAGCTCGCCTATAGTATTATAGACGAACTGCTAAATGTTTGCATATAGTTCTATGCAGATTCTTCAGTAGAGGTAACTCGTAATGAGTCACCAAGAATCCATGCCACAGCGAGTGCAACAATTCTATTAGTTGTCTCTGAGTCTACCCCAAGTGTTTCCTGAGCAACTACTACAACAACACCACCAAGAGCAGTCCAAAAACGACGACTTTTGAGTAAGGCTTTTACCTTATCCATAGTTCTTTTCCTTAATATAAAAAATTAAAAGAAGCCTTTAATCTTCTCTAAAATGCCTGACCCGCCACCAAAGCTAAACCCGCCTTTGAAAATGACTAAGTAGGCTACTATCGCAGCTGCTATGATTAAAAACAGCCACTTCCTTTTGGCTGCAACAGCATAGATTTTTTCTTTTACAGCATTGATTTTCTCAAGTCTGTAGTCTCTTTTGCTATCTTTTTTTTCTTGTTTATCGTCTTTTTTATCAGACTTGATCTGATGTTTTTGACGACGCTTTTCTAAGATAGATTGTAGTCTATTATTATTTGCCATTCTACCACATTTTACAAGACCAATATCTTGCCTTCCATTTAGGGCCGGGATTATCGCAATTATGTCTTGCCCTAAAACTCTTGCGTCTTTCAGGATCGTTCTTCTTAATTCTCATGTTTGGATCGCCAAAATTTACTTTAACCACATTACCCTTTTCATTCTTCACATAGACAGATCGTTTCTTCGGACCATCTGGAGTTAGGAAAGGTTTATTAAGAGTAACCTTTCTTCCTTGATATTCAGCGGCTTCAGCTTTTTCTGCTACACCTCTATATACTAGCATTACTCCATCTTTTTTGTAAGTGCCTCTTCTTGAGTATATAAATATTTCTCCAGTTCTTGGATTTTCATACTTATAATCTGCTTCAGCTTTTCCTGCGTTTATTTTTTCACAAGATCCCGGTTCTCCCTTTTTAGTGTTAGGAACTCTTTGATAACCTTCCCAACAAGCTCCAGTCTTAGCATCGCTTATAGTAGGGTCATTATCTGCTTTGCTTGAACCAATTTTTCTACAAGATCCGGGTTCACCCTTTTTGGTATTAGGTACTCTCTCATACCCTTCCCAGCAAGCTCCAGTTTTTGCATCGCTAGTAGTAGCTTCTTCAGCATATTGTTTTAGTGCGTCTATGTATTTTTTCATTTCTTTTTACCCCATCCCTCAAGGATAAATCTTAGGGAATTTCTACCTAGTATATTAGTTATTGTTGTATTTGAATATTTATCCTCATTTATACCGCTTCTGAAAGATGATAGATACCTAGTGAATCTTGGGAGTTCTGAAATATCTGTTATCTCATCTGGAGGATCGGTAAATCCGTCAAAGTCAGTTCCTATAGCCAGAACTTGGTCTCCAGCTATGTTTATTATATGGTCGATTGTTCTTTCAATATGCTTGAGTCCAAGACCAGAATCTATAGGACTCAACCAATAGTTCATAAATATAATTCCCATTAGACAGTTGTGATCTGCTAACCATTTTATTTCCCAGTCTTCCAAGTTTAGTGGGTCTGGATTAACAGAAAAAGCTCCAATGTGACTTGCAATCACTTTTGATAAATCTTTTCCTACTATATCATACACCTCAGAACGAGCTTTAGGCGTGCAATGGGTGATGTCTATTATCATACCCATGTCTTTCATGCTTTCCACTACCTTTTTACCGATAGATGTAAGCCCTTTATTCATATCCCAACCCGCCATCAGGTGCTTCCAATTACTTTTCTTAATCCCATATTCTGGATATGGAAATACAGGAGACACCAAGTGATTTGGATAAAAGTGAGCAAGAGTAAGATAAGCCACACCCCTGTCATAAAAATGTTCAAGGTTTTTCAGCAATTCGTTTTCAACAAGTGGCTTCAAAGCAGTAGATTCTTCTACTCTTTTCTTTGCCAATTCTCCGTTAAGTGAGTGACCTCCCTCAACAGAATGAATCATGGCTATGTCACTATTCACAATAGCATCTTCTAATTCTTTGATGCTTTTTACAAACTTAAATTTGCTGTCAGAATCTAAAATCAGAGAAATATCATTGTACAATTCTACTTCTTCTTCCATACGATCCATCATCGCATTAGTTGCGTCAAAGTAAGTTGGCTGAAAGACTCTTTTGTTTACTGATGGATACAGCCATTTCAAAAACTTAATTAACTTTTGATCGTCTACCCATTCTATTTCAGGTACATAAGAAGTCGAGAGAACTACGTTTAATCCTCCTTCTTGCATCTTTGGTAAAGTGTTTCTTTCACTCAAAGGCCAGAAAGACCTTTTGAATAATCTAGTCAAGAACCTAGAATCTTTACCGTCAAGAGAACGGTCGAACAAGAAATTTTTAAGCGTGCCGTGATTGTGCCAATCGAATACGATGGCTTGATCGTGAATGTCTTTCCAGTTCATTTAAATAACCCCACTACCCACGAGAGAAGCGCTTGCATTTGATGGATCGTACTCTTGATGATACTCAGGAAAGGGCAGTACGGACACCTTCAAGTCCGTTGGTGCTTCATCAATAGCAATGCTTTGTAATTCTATTACATTTGAAGCTGCAACTTCAGATGAAAAATTATCTGTGATAGCTTCTACAGTATAGTATATTCTGGTTGGATCTTGTATCAAATGTCCTTTTTTGTCCCAAGCAGGAACGAAAAACTCCAGCGATCTATCCCAGTGGTTCAGTGAATACTCTTCAATAAGTTCAGAGTTTTTATATATCTTTAATTCTTGGCTTTTTATGTCAATGTCAGGGTTGCTTATTGGCTCCCATTCAGCTCTGATTTTGGGGTACTTCATTTTCTTTTCTCCATAAACTCGTGTCTGAATTGTTTTTTTATTAGTTTGAGATTTCTGCGTTCAACGTCGTAGTCTGTGTGACTCGTCTTTATGCTATTACATATGACTCGTAAATAGCTATCGCTGTTCATATCATAGAAAGTAAAATGCCACTTTCCATTAATAAGATTCCATCTTACGTTTTGCTTGTTGCTCCACCCTTCTTTTAATACAACGTAATCTCTTATAACAAAACTAGAAGTCATTTTGTATTCATCAGTCAGCTTACCTTCTTCATTTCTGACTGGTAATAAAACGTCATACCTAAAAGACCAGAAAATGGCCTGCTTCATATAGCAGACCACTCTCTCGTCTATCTCGTCATATCTGTATACATGATTAATTTCTACATAGTCACAGTATTCAACTACTTCTACTTCGTAATTATCAGGCGCAGATAGGGCAGGCGCAACCATCATCACAGATGCAATCGCCGTCATCAATATCGCACTTACAAGCCTCTTCACAATCTTCACAACTTTCTGGAATGTTTACTTCAATCGGATCAGATCCGGGTACATCTATAATAATTCCATCAAGTCCTCCGTTTTGCCATATAGCAGCAAAGAGTGCAATAAGTATTGATACTATTGCCATAATTCCTTTTTTACTTTTAATTGCTTCTTTCATTTTGCTTCTCCATAAAATAGGGGGTAAGGAGTAATTACCCCATACCCCCATTAATTACTAGCTAACTAGTCTAACTTTTTATCAATTCTGTCTAGAATATCTGCGATCCTCTTCTGGTCTGTCACCATCTTAGTCATTACTCTTTGCATGTCGCGCTGAATTTCAGCCCAACTGCGAGGAACATAAACTAGTGGTGTTCCATCAGTATCACATCGTTCGTGTAATTCATGTAGTCCTTGTAACCAATTTCTTTCTTCTAAGCTCAAACAAGAGTCTTTGGAAGATTTTTTTGAAATCAACATCTCTATTACCTTTAGCAATCCCATCGTTATAGCAATTACAGCGGCTAGCGCTGGCATTTCTGAACCCATGATTCACCTCAATTCTAAATTGATAGGACATTAACCTCCAGTTAGTGCGCTGTAATCCATCAAGTTTTCACTTCCACTACCATCGCCGCTTATGCTAGCTCCAGTGTAGGAAACGAAGTTCTGAAGAATAACAAATTCACCGCCTCTAGGAGCAGCACCAAAACCGACAGCCGCAGCATGGTCACTAGCAAGCGCTCGGCTAGTTCCCCAACCAGAGATACCTGCCTTAGCAGTGTTATCATCTTGTCGAAGTCCAGCATCGCCACCAGCAGTTCCGCCATGGAACTGAGCAGACGTTGGGTCTCTGTAGAGATTGAAAATTTGTCCAGAAAGCAAACCCTTACCTCGGTAAGCAGTCTTGACATGGATATTACCAGTCCTGCGACTAGTAGTATCTGAAGCACCACTTAAGATTGGGTTAAGTGAAAGACCAGAAATCTTGTTCACTACACCGCCTCTAATAACGAAGCCTGTGTCTGTGGATGAACGAGTTGCTGGCCCACTGTAAGCCAAAGTTCCACTAGAATTACCTTTAGCAATTCCGGGTACATAGGAGCTACCAGTTCGAGCAGTAACTTTAGCACCAGAGGCTCTAGAGCCTGAATTAGTGTCAATAAGAGACTTAGCTGCGAACTTAGATCCAGAAATAGTACCACCATTTGCAACAGTACCCTTGTCGTTTTGCTCAACAATTGCACCACCAGTAAAATCAGCAACAGTTACGTTAGCTAATCCACTAGTAATACCTGCTCCACTCCAAAGGCCAGTGCCTCCATTACCATGCGGACCTTCTGTAGGCTGAGTCAATGTAAGACCACCAGATCCATCATCAGCAACAGTAATAGACTCGTTATGACCATTTGCATGATCCATACAAGCCTTTAAAGCAGTAGCTGCGGCAGCTGCCGTACCACCTCTAGTAAATTCACCAGCAGAAGCAGTCGTGCCAGCTTTGGCAGTATAGGTTTTGGAAGTCCCTTGTGAATCTACGATGACGATTGTCTCATCAGCCGCAGGTACACCAGAAAAAGTAATAGTTGCAGACGCTTTCGTGCCTGAAGTAACAAAGTTTGTGTGTAGAGTAGTAGTCATATTAAAAACCTTTCTTAATGACTATTGTCTACGGTTTCCTTTAGTTCCTATAATAAGAGTCCAATCCTACAGTATTATACACCATTAGATGATGTCTTCTGTAGCTTTGGAAGAAATAAGCCTGAGAGCATATACGTCTAGGTCTTCAAACATTTTTACATGTTCTTTGTTAAAAGCCCTGACACAAGGCGTGACTTGAACCCCTGTTTTGCTCTGTATTTCATAGGAAATGATGGCGTTATCAGACAAATCATCGGCCACAAACCCAGTAGAATTGATTACATTGTAGACGTTTGCGTTGTATAAGAGATCGCACATCAATAAGACGGTCTTAACAGGAAACAATCGGTATTCCATAATAACTCTAAGCTCTATACCGTGTTGATTGCAGACAGTTTGACAAGTCTTCAAGTCTTCCCGTATTTTCCTCCAGTTCTCTTCTTTAATAAAACTATTATTCAAAACTAGGTCAATGTAAGAAGCTCCTTGTCTGATAGCAAGGATCATTTCGTGGACTCTAACAGATGTTCCACTAAGACCGTAAGGGAAATCAATAGCTACAGAAAACTTTTGATCGTTTGTGAATTCAGTAAGACGGCTCATGAAGCCAGAGGGTATAGCTACGCAGTCAACTTTTTTTTGAGCTGATGTAAAAACGACAGACAACAAATCTTTGAATGTTGAATCATGATTATAAAATGCTAACTCGGTAAACATAGTTGTTTCAATTTATCCACTGCGTCTATTATTCTTCTTCTTGCTGTTTCTCTACCATATCCATTTTCTTTTCCTATTTCTTTTGTCGTTTTTGATTCATAGAATCTTTTGAAAATTATCCTTTGCGATTCTTCGTCTAGTTTTTCGATAAGCTCCAGAAATTCAACTTCGTCTAAGTCCTTTTCAAACCCAGAGATGTCTGATATTAAGGAGGAGGCATATTCGTTTCTTGGTATCCTTCTAGCTTTGTTTATTTCGTAGAGTTGTTTTTGACATTCCCAAAACAATCTATTGCATAAAAAAGACGTAAACTTGCAGTTACCTTTGGAAGGATCATATTTTTCTATTGAGTGCCACAATGCGACTAATTTGCAGCGCTCAAGCTCTTCATAGGGAATAATGTCAATGTACTTTGAACATATTTTGTTCATGACATTAATATTGTCCCTGTTCGCTTGAGCCTTTCTTATCTCTTCGCTTGTGACCTTCTTCATCTATTTCCTCTTCCCAAGAGTAATCCCAGACCTCATCTATAATTTTTCTTTTCTTTGCTTCCTTTGGACAAAGCCAAAGTCCGTGTTGTATTTCTTCTATAAATTTACTAATAGAAGCTTTTGTTCTTTTTTTGCAATTTCTTGCAACTTTATTAATTATATCTGCATACTTGTAATCAGTAAAAGCCGTATATGCTTTTTGGTTTGCTACATAATCCATATCCAAATCAAACAAAATTGGATGCAACATTATTGTTGAATTTTCTGTTGCGTATTTTTTTGATCCAAAAGTCAATATGTATGCAGCAGCTGAGTATGCTTTTCCAAAAGCTATAGTGTTTACATTGAATCCTAATTTCCTAGCTCCATTAATTTCATCTATTATGGCACAAGCCGAGTCTACATCACCCCCTTCAGAACTTATATAAATGTATATATCTTTAATCTTGTTGTATATACAATACCTAATTGATCTAGTAAATTTTTCTTCAGAGTCTTCATTTATATCCTCTCGTAAAAAAATTCTTCCAGTGTCTAAAAGAAAAGAATCGTTTATATCTTTTATGTGATTATTCATTTTGCAGTAACATCCCACCGCTTGAAAATTTTCTCATTTCATACATTTCAATCGTTTCCAGATACTCTTCATCATCTGGATCGTTAGTGCTGATGTAAAAAATTTCTCCAGCAACGTCTACAAATATTGACCAAAATTTGTCTTGAGATATTTCATCTTTGATGAGATTTACTGTTTCTTGTGCATTTTCGTCAAGGAAGACTTTTTCGCAAATTTCTTTTTCTATAATTTGTCTAACATCAGAAAAATTAAAAAGCCTACCAACGCCCAAGAAAAATCTATATCGGCTAGTAATGTGAAGTAACTCCACACCCTCTGCGGATTCTATGCGTTCTTTGATAGAGTGAGTGATGTCAAAATTGGTATGACCCACCCAACATTCAAATTGGTTAAGAACACTCATTTTGTCATGTAGCTGGAACATACCCATAGGGGTTGCTACTAAATGAGGTATTTTATCTAGGAAAAGCAAAGCATCTTCTGCTAATTCTTCATCTTCTTCTTGATAAGATTCGTGGAACTCTTCTGCTATTTCCTGCTCTAGTATGTCTTCGTCCCATTTTTCCCAAGCAATCTTTTTGTTTGACATGATATAACTCCGTGGGAACAAGTGTCACAATATTATACACTTTTTATAACTTATCTCCTCCTAAGACACTTTTAGCTATATCAGATGGTTTAACTACGACTTCTTCTTTAGGATTAGCTGAGCTTATTTCAGGAGTTTTAGTAAAAGCATTAAGAAATATATTATCTTTTAGTTTTTCTAGTATTTCAATGTTTTCAATAAAATCTTCTGCTACTTTAGGATCTAACTCTTTAAGACTATCTTCTATAAAGGTAGTTCCTGTTTTCATTAGTTCTCCATTATTAAGTTGATGAAACATTTCAGAAAAAAGTTCATTACTTTCTGTGGATTCCATATCAAAGCCAAAATCTAAACCAATAATCCCTTCTTTGTCTACTGAAAACAAAACATAGCCAGTAGCATCCTCTACGGGTCTTTTAGCTTTAGGCTTTTCTTTTTTGAATTTACTCATTAATTTTTTGAACATTGGTTGGATACCTAGATGTGAGCAGTGATATTCTGTCTTCAGCGTCTACCAAGTTATCTAAAGCTTCTCTTAAATTCTCATGAAAGTCTCCAGTAGAGTGATCTCCAATGCCAACAGCTTTATTAAGTAAGAGGTCAAAAGAAAGTTCTGCTTTTGACTTATCTGCTAAAGCCTGTTGATAGAGGTATTGTATTGCGTGGGTTTTATGATCGGACATGCTTATTCCCTGATTAAATTTGACCATTTCTCGTCTAAGTTTTCTTTTATGTTTGCCCACAATAGTCTAGTCATAATCATTGCGGCATCATTATCAGACTGGTAGTGTACTCCTTGAAGAACTCTAGCCCTACCAACCATAGCGCCAATTTCATAAAACTTAGCTTTGTGTTCAGGATACACACTTGAAAGAACTTCAGCTATTGTTGCGGCTTCTGTTTGATGACCACTTGGATAAGCAGGAGTTTGGTGAGTTTTTGTTTGAATTACAGATATTGTAAAGCCAAGATGAGGAGCTAACTGAAAAGGTCTAGGTCTTCTGTAATGGTATTTTACCTTCAGCCAAACTGGATAGACGTTGTCCAATACTAGATCAATCAATTCTTTTGGATAGCTGAGGCTATTTCTTTTTAGATAAGGCATGAACAAGTCAGAAGGCTCTTTGTCTGCCATCATGACTAAATCAAATTCTTCCTTTGATAGATTTCTAGTAACTCTTTGAAGCTCTGCTAAGTCTAGTTTTGTAGAGTCGCTGGTGTTTTCAGGAGGAGGAGGAAGCAAGTCAGCCCAGTCGATAGTGATGAGAGGAGTATCCTTCTTCATCTCTTCGACTTCTTTTTCTCTTGGCTGGCCTTCGTATTTTATTTCATTTATCTCTTCAGACCCGCCAGTTGCATTAAGTATGTGAATCATCTTTTTCAATAGCCTCTATTACTTTTTCAGCAGAATTTTTCCAGCTAAATTTTTTAGCGGTATCTACTCCTGCTTGATTGATGTTAAGATCATCCTTTTTCTTTTTTTCGTGGACTTCTCTCATATGGTCTGCAATTTGTTTTATTTGATCTTCTTTAAGAGCTGCCCATTTTCCTTGACCCCTAAACCATTTTCCGTCTTCCGCATCTACCATTTCAGTAGTTTCTACTAACATGCAGTTGTCTTCATTACAGAATTCAGTATGCGCCGAGTAGTTTGTAGCAATAACTTGCTTCCCGCAAGACATCATTTCAAGTAAATCAAGATTCCACCCTTCTGCTCTTGCAGGAAAAACTCCGCAATCAGTTTGCATCATAATATTATACACATCTTCTTGCATTTGTTGTCTGGGTATGATCTTGATCTTATCACCTAGTTTAGATGTTCTATACAACCTTTCCCATTTGAAGTTTTCATCTTCCGTGTAGAAAGGATTATCACAAAGCATCCAGAGTTCAACTTCATCATCTTCGTTAAATGCTTGATTAAAAGCCTCAACTAGAACATCATGCCCTTTTCTTATCTCCCATTTACCAACATTTAGGAAAACAGTTTCTTTTTTATTAGAAACACCTTCCCTAAAAATACTCCTGTCTACCCCTAAAGGAATAACATGAGTGTTTTCTTTGACATAATCTTCGCCTCTGATCTCTTTTAATTGATCTACCAGAATCTCTTTACCCCATTCAGAAGCTACCATCCAGTTGTCTAACCAGTGGAGATGGTGTTTTTCAAGATCGGTAAAAGTATCTAACTCAAATATAGGAAAACCAAAAGTGGCTCCTTTTCCTACAAATTGTGTCATATCATGCTGATGCCAAATTCTCACTGAAGGAGCATTAAAATCTGGAAATCTGCTATTACTCATCAACTGTTTCAAGTCTTCGTGATATTTAGGAGGAGCTTCAAGCTGCCCTATTGAAAATAAAGCAACACTATTCTTCAATTCATGTAGAGCTAAAGACAGGTTCAAGCCTGTAAGCCCGTATCCTAATTGATTAATTGGTGCTGAAATATTTATATTATGTGTTGTGCTTAAGAAAGACATCTATTTATTTTTCCTTCTCTTAATAACCTTGTTCTCTTCTCGTTTTAGTCCCATTAGCATAATAAAAGCCACTGTAATCTCTATTGCCCAAGCTGCTAAACCAGCATATAAAGCTTCCATTTTAAGCCTCTAGTAAATTTCTAGCTGTTTCTATTTCAGATTTCCAAAAATCTGTAGTTATTTTGTTTAAGTTGTCCCACAAGCCTTCACGCTCTATTCGGGTAAGCTCCCTCTTTAATAAATCTGGGTTGAGTTCAGACCAAGAGTTTAATCTAACATGAGGAAGATCTTCTAAATATTCATAAGCTATTCTATCTAAAACTATGGGAATACATCCACAGTAAAGACATTCTAACATTCTATAACAATCAACACCATTTCCTTCTGGACACAATGCGAAAGAATGTTCAGACAAATCTTTTATGTAATCATTGTAAGGCTTAGGAGAATTGACAAGAGTAATCCAAGAAAAATTAGCAGAACCCACACTGTTTCTCAATACTGCCCTATCATACGTATAATCTTGCCAATTAGCATAGACCAAATTCACTCGGCTAGTAAGTGAAAACTGCATCTGGCTTGTTAGCGTGGAACAAAGGGGTTCTGGCGAATCTTTACCTACACCAAGAGGAATGTTAATTATCCTCTCATCTTTTGTCATTGCATTAGAAGTAAACCATTTGACTACGTTGTCAGGTATTTTATTGAATGTAGAGTATGTGTGCGAATGACATTTAACAGAATACTTATGACTTATATCGCATCTTTCGACTTCGCATCTTGGCGGTATCTGCAAAGCGTTGTAGCCTAGATCAAGTATTTGAGATTCTAAGAAAGGTATGAACTTTAACATATCCAAAGGAACTGGATGTTCTCTTTGTAAAGCTACACCGTAGTCGCTAAAAGCACTTACGACTATATATTTATTATTTGTCTGACTACACTTGTTAAAGAATTTGTGAATATGCTCTATATTGCAATAGACCACGCCAGATTCGGGTATTGAATCATCGTCGTGGTCTATCTCATAGTTGCAATCACCAAGCTCCATCCAGAACTTGTTGTGTAGTATTTGATCCTGTTGTAACAATTCTTTCTCCTGATTCACCTCTTGCTTTATTTTCTAATTCTATCAAGAAGGTGAGCGATATGAATATAGCAGTAAACAACAATCCAGCTATTATCATAACAGTAATTATTTCCCTGTTAAGTTTATCTAATATTTTCATTTCAAACCTCACTTAACACTCAAATATATGTCTATCAAAAGACCCAAAGAGGCTCCCGCAAATAATATAGGAGCCACAAACAAAGCTAATAAAAAAACGTACCTCCTTAAAAGTACCAAATCCTCTTTAGTTATCCCCTTTAGATTTCTCATTAGGGATTTCATTAGAAGAACCTTTCTTAGCTCCAGCGTTGCTGAAGTTTCTAGCAAATTCTTGGAAGCCCTTTATAACCTCTTCTCTTGCTATCGGTCTTGATATTCTTCTTATTGATGAGTGCATTTCATCTTCTATCATGCTCAAAAACATTTCAAGTTTCATAGCAGTATCATTAAGGTACATGTTGCTATAAACCGCATCAGCTTCGAGCTGGTTTATTCTTTTTCCCAATCTGTAATTATTCAATCCTAAACATCCTATTGTAATTGCCATTGTTACTAGGCAAAGTATGTTTAGTTTCTTCATTATTAAAACCTAAATTGAAAGTAAAACCCGCCAAATGGCATTGGGTATACGGGAACAGGTTGCGGTTGGATTATAACAGGAGGACAACACATACCACATCCACACCAATGGGGGTGAAAGTTATGGTTGTTCCTAACCCAACTGTAATTCCTGTAGTAAGGATAATACATTGGTTGTCCAATTATGATTCGTCCATGAGTATGGTTTCTTTGAACAGGAGGTTGAACCTGTCTAGGTTGTTGCCATTGCTGTTTTCCGAAACCTTGAGGTCTTTGAATAGGAACCCCAAATCCTTTTGGTAATTCTTTAGCTTGAGGCTTAGGAACCGTTATCACTCTTTTCTCTTGAGCTTCTAGTGTTCCAGTAACCATCAAAATCGCCAATACTATCAATACCCTCTTCATAATATAACCTCTTAATCTTTCTCAAGTGTCTTCTTTCTATTCTTTGCATGAACCTATCTAGTCGCTTAAAACCAGTCTTTGTTCCATCATCCGAATAGCCGCAAGCGACAGATAGTAATAGGAATAAAATATTCATATCACCACCACATATTAAACTTGCTTAAAACGTAAATTAAAAATACGAAAAACGCAGTACCACTTATGTAGTACGCATTTTCAAAAATAAACTTTATAGTTGAACAAAATTTTTTCATTTGTCACCTCGAATGTTAGTTTTCCTAGTGACAAATCCTCCTCAATATCTATTAAAGAATAGATTCTGTGCCAACATCTAAGAAGTAACGTGGCCTTCCAGCCATGTCCAATCTTTGTGTATGTTGGTCAATACCAAAATGTTTAAGTAGTGTCGCTGTCAAATTCTGTGGGTTGTATGGATCTGTTTTTGGTTCTTCTGCTTTGGAAGTAGATTCACCAAGAGCATAACCCGTAAAGAAGTCACCACCAGAGATCATCAATGGCGATAGTTTAGGCCAATGATCTCTGCCTGAATTAGCATTAATCTTATAGGTACGTCCAAATTCACCCGTCACAACCACCATAATGTCTTTATTCAAACCTTTGTTATGAATGTCGTTAATTAGTGCAGCGAGAGCTTTATCGACAGGTGGAACCCTACCCTTTAATGCTTTAGAGATATTAGAGTGCATATCCCAGCCGCCGTATTGGATTGTGACGAATTTAGTGCCTCTTTCGGCAAGTCTTCTAGCGAGAAGTAGCTGTTCTCCAATACCACTTCCATACTCTTCTAAACTCTTTGGGTCTTCTTTTTTAACATCAAAAGCATCTGCAATATTACCAAGAAGCATATTGTAGGATTGGTCACGCAAGCTAGTATTGTCTCGCAACCTATCAAGACCCGTCAGTAAATCCTGACGACCGAGAAAATGCTCTCTATTTATCTTCAGTTGTAGATTCTTAACACCCTCACCAGTAGCTTCGTATGGTTTATAATCAGTTCCTAACCAAGCTCCACCATCATAAGTGATGTTATTAACTCTTACATAGGATGGCATACCAGTGATTGGATTGTTTGAACCATACGAACTGGCTACCATAGAACCGTATGAAGGATTGTACGCTGGTGATTGAGGTGTGTTGTCTGTGCTGTTGTAACCAGTCATTACCCAATGAGTTCCAGTTCTATGACTGGCATTACCATGAGCAAATGATCTGACAACAGTCATCTTGTCACCAACTGTTGCTAAGTTTTCCCAGTCAGCACCAATTCTGTAACCAGCATTGGTTTTAATCCAACCATTAACGGCTCTGACATTATCAGGAGCATCTGGCTTTGGATCAAATGTTTCTACCTGCGTTGCTCCACCACCAAGCCAAACCCATATAACGGATTTACCATTTGGTGATAAACAAACGGGAGCATCTTCTGCTTTTATGTCTGATAATCCAATGGCACTTAGTCCAGCACTAATGCCACCTACTCTCATAAAATCTCTACGGTTGAATTGAAAATCTATCATTATTGTAAACCTTATCGAAGTCAAAGAACCGCCAACGGTTCATGTGTTTTGCATCATCATCTTCGTCAATGTGACGTAAATACTCCAATAGTTCACTCCAATTTGAAAATACCATTTCATGGGGAACTACACCAAACATCCAGTTTGGCAAATTATCCTTCCCCTGTTTGCACATTATTACAACAGGTTTCTTTTGAGCTATAGCAACTGAGGCTTCGTGGTAAGAACCACATAGGTGGGTGTCAACATCTAAGCTCATCACGATAAAGTGAGCGATGTCAACCATTCTCAAATCTATAGCACAGATTGGTTTCATTATTTTAGATACTTCGCCATACTTACCACGCTTCTTTAAGCTGTTTATATGATCTCTTGTATCAATATCTTCAGTGCCATAGTCACTTGGTTTATCGCATGGGTCTAATACGCCAACACCAAGTTCTTGAAGTTTAGGAGTTATGTATTGTCTCCACTTAACTCCACCGTCTTCAACTCTATCCATAGCTCCACATAAGTATGCGGTCATACCTTTTAACCTACTCATAGTCTCACCTTATTATACACAATTAAACATTAGTTCTAGACATTGTAGCTTTCAGCAGTTCAGAAACATCTGTGAAAATTCTACCATTACAAGCCGTGTTTACTAGATTCTTAGCCTCAGTTTTCTTGTATCCCAAAGTAGCCAAAGCATCAACAGCATCTTTAATTACAGAAGGATTGGTTGTCTTTTCGATGACTGGTGGAGGAATGTACATTGGCTCTTCGTCCACTTCGTGGTATATCATTTCTTCAGATACGCAGTTGTACTTATTGAATCCAAATTCGCCTCTAGGATTCTCTTCTACAAATTCACGAGGCTGCGGTTTAACTTCATTACTTTTAGGAGTGTGATATGAAAATAACCATTTAGCAAATTCGGGAAACATCATTATGCTTATAGCAAAACCTAAAACTATCAAAACCCAAATACCAGCATATGCCATAACTGATATGTCTGGAGCTGGGTAATTCAGAATATCATAGTCCCTGTATTCAATGTCCATCTCTTCTACCTCTTTCTTAATAAAAAAGGACGACAGGTTGTATGGGCAACCTGCCGCCCTGACCAATGCAACGAGCATCGGCCTCCCTGAAACACTACATAGTCATCAGAGCCGTGAGCGACTCGATGCGTTCACGAACATTGTCACGCCATGCCTCATCGTAGTGAGTCACTTCGACCTCTACAGGCGGCTTGTCGCTCATCTCAACGGAATCCTTGAGTGGATCAGTGAAAAGAGCCACAACCTCATACTTGCAACAACGCAACTTCTGGTATCGTGAATCATGAGGTACGCTCACAACGTCCATAGGATTGACTTTGACCACTAAGAACTGGTCGCCACCATCTTCACTTCCATAGTCTTTGACATAATCCAAAGAGCCTACATGAAGTCCTTTACTACAACCGTTGTTGCGGTTGCTATCAACATTACCTCGATCAACTTCAACTACATTACCAACTGAGTTATCAAAGGTTCCACTCCACTTATCTTTGAAGTCTTTGTTCACAGCCTTGTATGCAAGGAAGTGACCATCATCAGTGATAGGTAGGTGTTCATGTTGCATGAAGTCAAACAACTCCACAATAGCATGGTCAGAAGGATTCTCGTTCATGTTGTTCAAGAACTCCAACATTGGTTGGAAGTTAAACCCTTCAGTCTTCATCTTCATGATACGTTCAGTGAATAGTTCTGGCATCTCAATACCATCCCACTGAAGTGTACCATTTTTAACGTCAATGTATCCTTCACAGAAGTTGTCTATTGCCGTAGCAACATCATAGTCAGCTTCAAAGTATTCAACATTACTGTCAATCAAGTGACCTACTAACTTGGTATAGTTCGGATGGTTTTTGTCGAAGGTGTAGGTCTTACCAGCGACAACACAATTTACAACGCCTTTGTTACTTACAATGTAACTCATATCAATACTCCTAAAATTAAAAAACTATTTACTGGAAAGGACTAACTTGATGTAGTCCAGAATGTGTGCTTTGCGAATGTCTCGTTCTGCTTCATTGTCGTAGTATGAGTGAAGCTGAGTGTAGTTCAGTACAGGGAAAGTCTCAGTGATTTTACTCTCTCTGTTGTTCCACTCAATAGGGTCTACATCGACATCATCCTGAAGACCACGACCTAAGCCAAGATGCCTCTTGAGCGAACTCATGGCAACCCACAGCTTTTCGTTTGAACGATACCACTTGTAGTCATCAACATACTCTCGTATCTCTTCAGGTAGATTGTCTACTTCAGACAACCAGTTAGCAACAAGTTCACGTTCAGAAGTTTCATGTTGTCTCCAAGCAATATGTTCAACATTCCACTCAAGGACTTCAGTAATACGATCATTGTATGCAGACTGCATGTACTCGAAGTAACTAGTCCACTGACCCTCAGCATTGAATTTCTTCTTCTTTAGCTCTTGACTCTTGATGCCGTAGATAGGAACCTCTTCATCAATCTCACAGCCAATGTCTACAAGTAGCTCATTGAACTTTCTGATGTTATTCCAATCACCCATACGATTGCCATCACGACCAACAATCTCATAGCGATTGATCTCGAAGTATAAACCACCTTCTTTCATGTCTACTTCAACATCTTTCCATTGACCACGACTGTAGTCCCAGACACATACTTTACTTCTGTAACTAGCACCAGAGTTATTACTCTTACTTCTAGTAGGTGATGCAAGACTTGAAGCAAGAATCAAGTGTTCTTCAGTACAGCCTAACCATTTCATGATAGCTTCTTTGTCGCCACCACTAATTAGGTAATACTCAAACTTGTTCTTCTCTCGGTCATGCTTGTCGCCAAGTTGTTCCTTAGCATACTTTCGAGTACGAGCAACAGAACCACGTTTCAAGTCATCAAGGATTAGCACTATGTTCTTAGTACCGTTATCAAATCGAATAAACTCCACATCGTCACAAGAAATAGCAGTCTTCCAGAAATCTCGGTACATCTTACGCATCTTGTACTTGGGAACTTCCATATCCCCACCATTGAAGTCTGGGACAGTCTTCTTTGGTGCATATACTCTATCGTAAGCGTCATCAAACAAGTCTTTGCCATTCCACTTAATGTCATCACTGAATGATCTGATTATCTCATTCAAGTTACCACCTTCTCTGCGAAAGTTCTTGTACTTGATTCGTGCATCCCAATGTGTAGGACAGTCATCAAAGCTCTCGCCAAGAGTTTCTTTTAACTCTTCAATGATAAATTCACAGGCTTCAATAATAGCCTTCTTGGTATACTCGTTGTAACTAAGAGATTCACGACTTGGTGTAATGTCTACATCACCAATAGCAAAGTGGATATGCACATTACTTTTCAATACAGCAGTAACAATTTCGTTGTCTGAAAACTGCTCTCCATCAAGATCGTATGCAACCTGACCCATGATAGCTTTAGCTTTAATATCCCATCGTCGTTGAGCATCTTTATTAACTAAGCCCCAAGTGCTACCAGTAAAGACATAATCGAACTCTTCTATTTCAATATCGCTATTGAAGTTAGGCTTAACCTTGAAGTGTTTGTATACTTCTTTAGCTTCCTGCTCAAACTCATGTACATCATCAGTGTCTACACTGAACAATACATGTAGGCCATTAGCCTCGGTAGTATCATCTTCTGACATCAAAGCAAACACAGGTTTGTTGTGTTCATCTTTGAAAGAATTGTAAACACGCACTTTGCCATTGTGATAAGAAGTAACAATGAAACTATCTGTGTAAGCAAATGGTGATTTGCTACCAAGACCAAGACAACCAACCGCATCATTGGTATTAGTCTTCGTACTACCAAAGTATGTAGTGTAAAGATTCATGCAGTCTTCGTGAGATAAACCAGTACCGAAGTCACGAATCGCAAAGTGAGGATTGAACCTATCTGGCATGGTGACGTTGAATGGCACTTTAGGCTTGCCAGCTTCAACGTGAGCGTCGTAAGCGTTTGTAGATAGCTCACGAATCACAGCCCTGATCTTATTTGAGTACAGGCCGTCTGAGAGGATTGAGAAGGCTTTAGCCGATGCCTCAATCGTGTAATTGGATTGCTCAAAGTCATCTGAGCGTACAACATTGTTTACTTCGTTCTGCAATTTCATAATTCGATTCCTCAATGTGAAAGAGAATGTTTATCAACGATATACATAGTCTATCGTACAGAATCGAAAAGAGGAAGTAGCCTTTTTCAAAAATTAGGGAAAACTTTCAGAAATCTTTTTCGTCCTTCAAACTCGGCAAATAATCCAAAGCGATCATCTTCATTGCAGTAACCATTAATACAAAACTCGGTTCGGTAGTCCATTCATCATTAAAATTGACTTCATCATACGGAAGTCTGTCGCTAATCCTATCTGCTACCTTTTCCATTAAGTAGATGTATTTGTCATCTTCAGTTCTATCGAATGTCTTCAAGTAGCCGACAAATTCTATTGCGGCTTGCTGAATATTCGGATCGTCGTATGCGATCAAAATGTCATCTAGTTGTGCTTCTGTTATTTTCATTGTTTCAGTAGCCCCACAGGGAATCGAACCCCGAACTAAGGTTTAGAAGACCTTTGTTATATCCATTTAACTATGAGGCCATTAGTCCTCTTGGTCATTCCTGATAGGAGCAATTCTTGATCTGTTTTGCCATTGTATTTTTTCAATGACTTTCTTTTCTCTGTTTTCTTCTTTTGTGGCTTTGCTTCTACGAGCCTGTCTCTTCTTTCGGATCAGTTCTTTGGCTCGTTTCTTTTTGTATTTTCTTTTATTGTTATAATCGCTCATAGTTCTAAGTGGAGGTGGGCGGAATCGAACCGCCGTGCTGTATTGCCTCTGTAATAGTTTCTACATTGTTAGTTTATTGTAATCACACAACAAACAAAGTTATCCGATTATCGGAGTCAGGCAGTTTACTGCCATCATATGTATTTGGTTCAAGTACATAATCTCTATCAGAATTATCTGAGTCATCACTATTTGGTTTACAGGGCTGTGATACCCCTGCCGCACTAAGCGGCTAGTGAGAAATTCTCTTCTGCACTTAAAAAGTTTGAACGATTTTTTAAGTAGCCATTCGTTCAACTACTCAATGCAACTATTATTTTAACAACCAGTCGAACCCTATTCACCCCCTTTTGTCATTACACAAGAAACTTATCAAAACCATTGTCATAAGAAATCCTCCAAGAGAAGAACCTCCTGCGTATTGGTCAAGCACATTCCTGTGTTCAAGTATTAGTATTAATCTTTCTATAGATGTCATACTTAATTATACTTTAAGCCGCCAACCTTGCCCTGCGCAGTATGCCGTTAGGTCTAAAACAAGGCAGCGGCTAAAGCATGTTTGCATAAAAAAAGGCGATACAGCTTTGACACTGTACCGCCTATTATAACAGTAACTATGGATTACTGCTCGTTCTTGATCTGCTTAATTTTATCATTAAGCTGGTCAACAACTTCGGTATTATCTTTAAGACCTTTGAGATTGTTATCAAACTCTGGAGTCTTAATGACATTACCTTTGACTTCTCTTGGTGGGTAATTCACATATTGTGGATAATCCCCATCAGGAAAAGCCTTTTCGAGAGCCTCTTTATAGCCTTTATTGTAATTAGTTTCTGACAGTACGTCATACTCCCATTCCGTTTGACCAAGACCTCTCATATACCCTTCATGCCAAAGGCTGTCGATTTGATTTCGAGTGCCTTCGTCTTGGGCATAATAATCAACCATACCTTGTAGTTTACCATGAGCAATTAAATTGTCCTTAGTCAACTGTTCAATATCGTTGATTTGTAACCACAGAAGCTCGTCAGCAAATTCTGTGTTCACTTTTGCGCGCATATCTGAAATGTCTAATTGATTAGACAGATTAGATATTTGCCATTGTTGTAAAATCCCTACATTAAGCAAAGTAAGGAAAACTAAACCAATCATAAACTTTTGTTTAGAGTTCATTTTCAATACCTAATTAAAATGCTAAATCTTCAATTTCGTCAACTTTTGTAGAAGCACTTGCTTCTGCACCCTTAGTCTTACCAAGAAATTGAACTGTATCAGCAACAACTTCTGTCCAATAAGAACCGTTATCCAATTTAGATTGACGGATACGACCTTCAACCAAAACGGAACTTCCCTTTTGTAAGTATTTGTGACAAGACTCTGCCGACTTGCCCCAAACAGTGATGTTCATATAAAGAACTTCATCTTTACTACGAGGGTTATTTACAGCAAGACGAAAATTGCAACGAGCAGTATTCTTCTCACCAACTTCTGCACATTCTGGGTCGTTGGTTAAATTACCAACTAATACAGACTTATTAAAAGCAGCCATAATCAATTCCTTTCTACTAAGAAAATTTACTAAACTTGGCTATCAAATCTCTAAAACTTGTTTTATCCTACCACGAAGAACTTGGCTTCCACCACGATTGTTCTTGGCATCTGAGGCATCAATGACCGTGTTAGTTAAGGTGGTACTGAGTCCTGTTGACTTTCCAGCACGTTTACGGCCACGTTGTGTTACTTCGTATGTTCCATTTCCAGTGTATCGTGATACTGCTGTAACTGGATCAAACAGTTCACCTTTATCTTTGCCATTTCTGGCTACACCACGAATCTTATTTCCGGCAACATGCCATTTATAAGACTTCTTTGTTTTTTGTAGTTCGAGTAAAAACTGAATTTCGTTCATAACTTTCCTCTCTAAGTATTAGTTACAATGAATCCCCAATTCTGGATCGGAGCTAATTATATTACCTTCTTCATCAGTCTTAACGAAATAGCTATACTTGATCTTGAGTTGTGGTATTACACATAGCTCTGTTTCAGAGTCTATTTCGCACCAAATGTTTACCCGCCAGTTATTGTTAAATACATTTCTTGCTCTTATCTTTACCATCCTATCAATCTTTCCAATAGCATCAAGCACCTGTTTTTGAACAAGTGGTGCTAATGGGTTTTGAGGTTCAGGCTGTTCAGCCACAGGAGGTTTTGGTAAAGAGCGTTTTTTAGGCTTTGGATAATTCATTCGTAAACTCAATATTAATTGTCAATCAACTATGTGTCAACATCAGTTCGGCTCGAATCTTCCGAACCGAGAATATCGTTGAGATAATCCTGACATTGACTAAAATTTGTAAAACGTATCAAGACGTTACCATCTTTATCAGAGATCGCCCAGTGGCAATCTTGGGGAATTTGAATAATTTCCAAATTATTCTTGGTATTCATCTATATAGTCCTCCCAGTTAGGCATTAGCTCTTCAAGATTCTCCAAGTCAAAAGGGCTAATTGCTTCACCAATTATTCGTTCCATTCTAACTGCTTTTCTTCCATCAGTCTCGCCTTCTGGAAGCTCAAAGTAATACTCAATCTCAGGCTCATATTTTTCGTACAACTCTCTAAGTTTTTCTACTCTGGCCTGTTTGTATTCGTCAAAACCACATTCTTTCAATGTTCGAGCCGAACCAATACTTACCACCCCTTTGTTAGGTCTATTAAGTTGATAGGCGGCAAGACTTAGAGTAGTCAGTCCTTTTAGATCAGGGTCTATTTGCTTGCTCATGTTACTCAATCCTTTTTGTAAAATGAACTATTCGTCATTTGACTTCTTATTTAATTTATTCATGGTTTCAGCAACCTCTCTGCCAAAATCAGTAAGTTCAAACTCAAAGTCTCCATCTTTGTTTGTATACTGCTCGATAAGACCTTTATCAACCAACTCTAATAAAGTTTCGTTGAGTTCCTCTGGTGTCATAATTCCTTTAGACACTTGAAGAAAAAAGTCCATATCGAAGTTAGGCTTTTTCATAAGGCCATTTCTCAGCTAACACTTTGTTTACTTCTTTTATTTCAACAAGCCATCGTCCATACTTTCCTGTCTTACCAGTATGTATGACAACATAACCTTCTTCGTCTGTCTGCATTGCTATTAAATTTTCTAGCATAACAGTTGCTTTCTTATAATCTGACTGACCTCTTTCTGGAGTGTCCACGCCAGTTAATCGTGCATATATCCTATGTTGTATATAAAATCCACAATCAACATCAAACACAGCCGTATCACCATCGACACAACGAACTAGTTTTGCTTTGTATGTATATTGCATATTAACCTGTCAAAGTATTGTATAAAACTATTGATGCCGAAATAATTAAAGCACCAGTACCAAACCAACCAATAGTGATTAACATTTTTGTGAAGTGTTCTTTGATTGCCATTTTTTTAAGTCCTCTTTAATATCAAAGCCCAAGTCTTTAGCAATCCTTTGTATTGCTTGTGCTTTACCTATATTTACTGTAACGAGATTCCATTCAAAATCGAATACAGCAAATGAAAAGCTGTCTTCCGATACTCTATTTAATCTGCACTTATACATCTAGACTTGTGCTTACAAATATTGGAGTGTTGTCGCCTATATAAGCATTGAAAGTATTGAATTCCAAATACTCCCACGCTTCTTGTTCTGTCATGCCTTCTGAAATAACTAATGTTCTTGCCATCTCTTCTGCATCATATACAACTTTAGTTCCACAACTGATGCCCATAGAAACGCCAATGATAGCATTATCAAAATTAGTGGCGAACATAAGATCATCCCCAAAATGTTCAGCAAGTTCATTACGTTTTGCTTCGTCGTCCTGTTTCCCACCCAATCTTTCTTCCATGACTGAAAGTCCTCGCTCATTATATATCTGCTTTTGAATATGAATTAAGATCTGGCTCTTCAGCTATCTCTATGACTTCAACATCAATATCATATTCAGGATGACCAGTGCGAATTCTTCTTGGGTATTTCATACGCATAACTTCCCAGCCCTTCGAGTCGAACTGTTGTATATCTTCTTGAGTAAGAATCATGATACCGCAAGTATATTTATCAGTATCAAAGTTTCTTTTCATAAAGTTATGAGCAGTATTAGAATTACTGAACACAGGAACATGAGTTGTTCCTTCATCCCTTTTTCTTAATACAGTTAAAGGCAACCACTTTTCTTTTTGACATTCTTCTCTGAAATCTTTGATGTCAAGATTTCCGTCATTAAAGATGATACCGTAGTTCATTTACTTCCTCAGCAATATTTGGATTCTCTTTACAAAATTCAACGTGTTCTGCAACCTTTTTGAAAACGAAGTATAGAACATCTTCTCCGCTTTCTCTTCCTGTATATTTAGCAAATTCTTCCAGTGCTTCTGCACCGTGTTTAGTGTTATTTGTTATTTCAATAAATACAGCTAACGCTTTGTTTTTAAGCCATTTGTCCATTAGTTACTCCAAATTAAAAAGTTACTAATAGAAATGGTATCATAGTATGAAGGCATGTTAGTAAAAATTTACTTATTTTTCAGAAAAAACTTCTGCTTTTTTTATTAGATTACTGGATGATTGAACCTTATCACCGCCAGCGTTGTAAATCATTCTCACTCCAAGCTCTTCTTCAAGTACATCTTCTGGAACGCCACCTTCTTTTCGATCTCCACCATTTGCAAAAACCATTTCTTCAAAGAAGGGGTCATTTTGAAGTCTCTTGAATTCTTCTCTTATCGTCTTACAGACTGAACCATCTTCATCAATAGCTATCACAGCCCTGTCAACACCTTTTATGTTTCTAATTATTCTCAGTCTGTCATCCTGATTCATAAAAGGAACTGAGCCTTTTATCTTAACTTGGTCGTCGCTATTGACAATAACGATTAGAAAGTCGCCAAGATTTCTTGCTGCGGATATGTAGTCTATATGACCAATATGTAGTGGGTTAAAGAATCCAGATATAACAACTACTCTCATTTGTAGAAACCTTTTTTGTCCATGTTCTCTAACTTGGGCTTCAACGTGTGTTTGTAATAAAACTTAAACTGTTTATAGATTGCTTTGACTTCAGTCATAGCTTCTTCTTCTGTGATCTTGCCGCCTTGTTCTAGATCACAGACAATAGACATATGAATGTTAAAAGCCTTAAATGGGTCACGATAATCTTCAAAGTTTATTTCATCCATCTGGAAAAACCTCATTACAATATTCAACAAATGCGTCTTCAGCTTCTTGTCTTGTGTCGTAATAACCAAGAAGCATGTCTGCTTCGTCCCATACGGCAAACATTTCTTTACCGTCTATCCATTGAACGTGTATACTATTATTTTCTTCCATTCCAATTTTTCCTAGCTTTAACCCAATCATCTGCATGTCCAGAAGACGCACTACATTCTTCACATTCATACCAATACATACCAGCTAATGATTCAGCCATTGGCTCGCCACCACAGAATGGACATGGCAACATAGTCTCGTCAGTAACCTCAGTTACTTTTATTCCATGCTCACCACACTTAATACACCATATAGGTTTATTGTCTGTGTCTACTATCCTGCTACAACAGCCAAGTAAGTATTTCATGTTTAAGTAAGAGAGAACCAAATAACAAAAGAACAGATTGTTAGTACCAAGACAAAAACAGCAATCTTAATTATCTTTTTGTTTAGGTTCTTTCTTTTAACCTCCAGTTGTTCTTCCATGTAGTCGGAGTAGGTTTTCCATCTACCCTCTTTAGTTGTATTATATCTTTTCATACAGGAACTATCTGCATACCAAACAATGGTATAGTAAAAGCACCACCAGTATAAGTATAAACTGCCGCTGCCGCCAATGACTTAGCGAGTAAAGCTCCGAAACTACCTAGCACCGCAACTAAAGAGCTACAGTTCACAAACGAATAGTATACATAATATATGTAACAAGTTATTCCACAAAGAAATAAGAAGGTAAGTCCTCCACCAATTCCTTCATCTTGAAAAACAGCCGCAATCACCCAGTAGTAACAAACAACATGAGCTATTGCCGCCGCTATACCAAGTAAAGCAAACAAACTTCCAAAGATTAACTTTGCTAATGATGGTGATCCAATAACTGCCGCAAGTAAAGAGATTAAAAGAATAGAAGCAACAGCAATCAAAAAGTATTTGATGTTCTTCTTAATGTTCTCTTTCTTCAGAGATTCTCTTAGTTTTTGCTCTTCAAAGTATGTATTCCAGTTATTCATCTGTACATTTTCGTCGTAAGTGTTTGGTATATAAGGACTTACGTTTATTCGCAAAACGTAATAACTCTAAGTCCTTTATTTGCAAGGGTTTACGAAATTATTTGTCAGTTTCGTGTGTTTTAGTGACTGATTCTAGTGTTTTGCGTAGGTATATTAACGACCTGTGCATCTTATAACCTAAATAAAACATCCATAAAGCTGATGTCAAAGCTATCGTCCACAGTATTGTAGATACAGTATCCATATTAAGCTCCTTGTAAAAGTAATAGTACCCCATAGGAGAATTGAACTCCTGTCTTCGGCGTGAAAAGCCGATGTCCTAGTCCACTAGACGAATGGGGCATTGCTAGATAGTTCGCCTTTGGTTCACCTCCGAACAGAGAAGTTTTCATGCCTTGCGTAAGTAATGAATAGTCTCAAAGGGTCACCAGCGGCTTGCTATCTAGCTTAGACTGGTGAAAGTATCAGGATGTTTGCACGTTAAATGTAAACAAAACCAGTCTATTCTCTTCCATAATCATCTTGCAATCTGATAATGTCATCTTCTTGACAGTCACCAGTTTGTATTTCTATAATTACCAGATCAATCAATCCAGAGTTTCTAACTCTATGTACTTCGTATTTTCTAATAGTGATGCTGTCGCCAGCTTCTAAATCAAACTCATCACTCCCGACTTGGACAGTCCCAAAGCCTTCAACAATGAACCATTTCTCTTCTCTCTTGCTGTGCAACTGTAAGCTAAGTCGCTGACCAGACTTAACTACTATTTTCTTTACCTTGATACCTTCTTCATCAAGAAGTACATCAAATGAACCCCAAGCTCTTTCTTCATGCTTTTTATCACCTGAAAAGCTAGAGGTTGTAGGGAAGACCATATCTTCTTTATCAATCTCTTCGCAAATAGGATTCTCTTTGCCGCAAAAAGAACATGGTGTCTGAGAGCATTGCTTGTGTGTAGCTAATTGACCACAACACTGAAATCTATATTGAGTCATCGTCGTCCCACTATGTTGAATTTGTCTTTAGGAAAGTTTATGTTGTCTAGAGAGTGAAGATATTCGTCTTTTGTTAAAGACCTACTAATATCTTTTTCAGCATCAGAATGACAACTAGCAAGTAGTTTGACTTTTCTTGAATTAACACCCTTAATGTTACTTTTAATTACTGCTTGATATTCAGGCATTTTCTAACCTCCTACCTTTATGATCTACTTCTATAATCCCACAACCTTCACAAAGAACTCTAGCTGTTATGCCATGTTTTTCATACTCTTCTCTTGAAACAAGACCAGACATATCATTCTTTGGTGCGTACTGTTGACCAAAAAGCTCCTCTGTACAATCATAACAAAAATCAGCCATGATTACTTGAAACCTTATGCTTTTCTTTTTGATAGTCCGATAGGTGTTTTCCTAGTTTAGACTTGGCAACACTAGTATACCAGTCTTCCAAATCTTGGTCTATTAAAGGGTCGCCAGTGTAAATGTCTTGCTTGTTACTATATCTTTCTGCGTAAAGTTCGACACGTTCCCATTGACCGTCTACGGGTAAACCTTTTTTCATATTATCCAATCCAGTGAGGTACTGGCCTTTTCTTCCATGAGTGTAAGTGAGCTTTTCCAATGTTGTAGTAATTCCTGTATCCGATTACAGGATCACTCATTTTGAATTCGTCGTCCATAGCCTGTGGGAATGGAGTAAGTTCAAGGTATTCAAATACGTTTGGTTCAGGAGTATTCTTTATACAGTCTTCTATTACAGCTTGGCACTTATGTACTTTGCCATATCTGTGTGTATATTCCTTACATAACGCAATGCCCATGTCACATAACCATTTGTAGTTGGCTAAACTCTTCCTAACCCACACGCTGCACGGATGGTTTGTGTGCGTCTTGCGGTAAGGAATAGACTCAGGAGTACAGCCAAGTTCATGCCGTGCGGTACAGAGCATCTGGGCGGTTTCTAAAGGCATCTTGACAACATGTCTATCGACATGCCATTGAGCCGCAACATCAACATCTCGGTCTAAAACAAAAATATTCAATCTGAACCTCTCATCTTTTCTAGTTTCTTGTATTTACGGTCTAAAGTAATTCGAGTCTCTTCGTGACTGTCATCACCTCTAAGTGCCGCCAACAAACAATCTCCGGCTCTATGAACGTCATAAAGCCAACTGGCCTCATTTGTAACATGGCCTGTGTGAACAAGGAAGTGGGTCTTGAGCGAATTTGTGAACAAATCCCTAACTTTCTTCGTCCTTTGTCTAGATGCTTCTTTAACAGTTAATCGCTTCTTAGCCATTTTCCATCATCCTATCTTCCGCTGATCTGCGTGGGTCAGCTAATCCATTGTCCAGTCTATTTGCATAAGTGACATACTTACCGTTATCATCTTCACAAACAACTTTGCCATCTTCTAATTCTTCTACTACCATCTCTGAGTGAGAACCAAACCAACTCTTAGTTGTTATCTCACTACCAGTTACATGTCTACGTCTAGCTCTTGCCATTGAAATCTTCCTTTGCTTCAATACGTTGTGGGTCTAATTCGGGGTTGTTACTCGCCATCCAGTAATTCAGGATATAAAATGCGGTCGATGCTATCGTTATTATCGCCATAATCTTGACCATTCTTTCTAGCCTCGATAATAAACTTAATAAGTGAGGTATACTCATCTCGTGCAGTTTTGTCATTCCAATTTCTCCTAGTGTTATCCGCGCATCTAGTAATGATAGCATCAACTATCTGCGTGTCCGTCATCATTTTCCGTATGGTTGGTTTTTCCATTTACCTTCTCTCTTTCTTGATCTATGTATTCGGCCATCTTTGCAAACTGTATGTTCGCATGTATGCCTAAATCGAATACAGCCTCAGCATTTTTAAGACAGTGTTCATAAACTCTGTCCAATATCTTACTATCATTCAGTAATTTTCTTAGAGTCATCTTTCCTAGCCTTATGTATGCTCTGCATATTACACTCTCGTGAACAATACCATTTCTTCTTGGAAGGGTCTTTACCTCTGCTTCTATAACTATGATTGGCAATCTCTATTAACTTCTTAGACCGTGTAAACTTCTTACCGCATGTGGGGCAAATGAATTCAACCAAGTCTTTAGTCCACTTCCCATTCTTGTAGTTATTGTGCTTTTGTATTTCCGCAAAACATTTCTTACTGCAAGTCTTATTGTTCTTCCTGTCGGAAGAAACCACAAACTGTTTACCACAGTTCACACATTTCTTTTTGTGATAGGTTTTTAAGTCAGGTTTTGGTATCCCCTTACAGACAAGTCTTATTGCTTCTCTGGTAATGTTATACTTCTCACCAATAGCTCTTAAAGTTAAACCATCTCGTCTTAGTTGTCTAATATCTTCATTACGAGCTTCTAAGTATTCCCTATGCTTCGTCATCTTCATCCTCCCAAACTTTATCGTATCCGCATTGCGAACATTTGTCTTCGTACTCATCCACTACTGCTCCGCATATGGGGCAAGCAATCCATCTAACTTTAGCCATTAAAATAAGCCCATCTTACTTAATAGAATTATTAAAGTGTATCCGAAGATATACCCACCCATATACCACAGCAATATTGTCACCGTCAATTTAGCGAGCGCATCTATATCTTCTTTGTTCATTACAGTTCGTACTTTTTAATTAAGATGAAGATTCCAACTATAGAACCCGAACCCATTATCCAGCCTAATATAAACTCTGTCATCATTACCACCAACTGCTATAAAATACCTTATAGCCTTTCTTGATTGCGGCACGAGCCTGTACAATAAACTCACGATCTGCTTCCGCATAATGATCGTCAGCATTGCCACCAAAGAAGAAACCAACAGTCTCTGGTAGTTCCTCTTCATCAAGAGTAGCTTCTAGTGCATCTAAGTCTTCAAGTGTCAACTCAACGTCAACACAATTAAACTCACCCTCTCCACCCTTTTCATAGTAAAGCTCTTGCATCCATCCCTGTAGGTTAGGATGTTTTCTCCAACTAGCCAACTCAATGCTATCATCCCACTCAAGGTATTCATCAAAACCTTTATGTTCAGTACCATCAAAATCGGTATAGGTATACTCACTTTTAACTGTGCGTGGCTCGCCTTTGCGAGCGATTGCGGTCTGGTCAAGTCCCATTACTTATCTCCTTCAAATAGTGGCAGTTCTTTCTCTGCCCGTTTAATATACTTTTTAATACGCTCTTCCCTAACTTCTTTACGCATATTTCTAATACGTCTTTGTTTAGTAGGGTCAAGAAAGAAGTCTCCATACTTCACAATCTTACTCATCTTCTAGCTCCTCGTAATGTAAACCATCATTACCATTCTGACCAATGATGTCCATTCGTTTCTCTGAGTTCTCATCATAGTTAATAGAACTCTCTCTAGTAAATTTATCAAACATGTTTAAGTTCAATACCAAGACATCACTAACATCCTTCTTGGTATCTTTGTCATCAAACTTCTTAAAGTAATTAGAGTTATAATCACAATCAGTTTCTGTTCGTAATGTACCGACATTGGTGTAGTAGATTTCATTCACTTCTTCTGCTAGTACACCGAACCTTATTTGATCGCCCCAATTAAGCCAGAAGTACACTCTGGTGTCATCGGAGTCGGCGGCTTCAGTCAATTCGGCTATAGAGCCTTTGGACATTATGATGGAAGACTTCAGGTCAAAACCGTACCTGTCCGCAACAAAGAAGGGAGAGCTTTGAACACGCAATAGCCAGTCACCATCACTTACCCCTTTCTTCTTAATAAATATCTTCTCTAATTCGTTTCTGTCGTACATATCAACCCTTAATATTAAAGTACCAGTTTATCCAATCTCCCCATGAGTATGAGCTTATTGGGTATTGGCTCAAGTCAACATTAATGAAAAAGTCACTCACTACGAGCCTCCTTCAACAGTAAAAGACCTGTCACTAGCTTATGTAACCCTCTAGCTAAGTCTTGTTGTAGTTCCATAGACTCTGTGAGACTATAGATGTTATTCTCCACAGTAAGTTCAGTGGTATCATCAACTAAATCAATAGAAACATACTCACCTCTGTATACATGAACTATCTCACTCATCATAAATCTCCCTGTTCACCCTGAATATTTTTCCAAAATAGCATCCTCTACCAACTTGTTTTGAGGAATGTTAAGATGAAAAGATTTTTCCTGAATTATTTTTCTTGTGCTTTCATGTAGATGGTATGTACAACTAACCTTTCCTGTTTTTTGTTTTGGCAATTTATCTCCCATCAAATTTTTACAAATTTTAATATCTGAAGCTGTTAGGGAAAACCATTCCCCTTCACCTCTTTTATGGGAAAACATATTATGTAGTGTTTTTTCAGACACTTTGCTTTCTTCACAGCATAATATAATCTTTATATCTGGATTGCCAGTCTGTAGAGCTTTTAATCTTGATAGCGTATCTTCAGACTTACCAATCTTATATTGGCTACCACTTTTCATTATGTAGGTTTGCTTACTCATCCTTGCTTCTCCACATCATAATCTTCAATAGCATATTCCCATTCTTCTGGTAGTCCTCTGACATCTACACACATGCCACCTTCAATGACAACTGTGATCTCATGCACTCTATCTACCACTATCTCATGTTTACTTATGGTCAGTGTTCTATCTCTAATTTCACTCATCTTCATCATCTCCTTCAGTATTTGGAAAGAACTTATTCCAGCAAGTGTCACATGTGCCACTCATCATTAGTTCACGTTGACCTGCTGATAAGTAATCAAACACTTCTTGTATCAAAGCTCCGTTGCCAGCCCAAGCATTATAGTCTGACTCTGGTACATTGAGAATCTCTTCATAGTCACAGTATTTACACTGTAGCTCTAGTTCAACATCTTTACTCATCAACTTCAACTTCTCCTGCTTGTAAAGCTAGTGATGAAAACTCATCCAGCTTGTCCAGCACTTCTTGGTATGTAAACTTTTTGTTTAGAGCGTCGTCACCAAAAGCAACTTCAAATACATTCTCAATGAACCATGTCGCTTCAACACGATCATCTCTATTCATCGTTAAACGAGCTAATAACTCATTTACAGGTTCCATAATCAACTCCTTAATTAAACTTGACAATCGTCATTTTATAATAATATCGTCCTGTGGGAAGTCCAAATCCCTAAAAGTTTTTGGAATTGGGAGACTTTTTGAAGATTCGCCTGAATTTATCATCTGAGATTGGGTACATAGTTTTAATCACGCATGATGTTCCAGCACTACCTCTAGGTATTAAGACTGCTAAATACCATTGACCATCAAGATTGAATGGTATTACCGCTTCACCGCCCTTACTATTAAGGGTCGCTCTGTGAATGTTCTTCAATATCTTCTTGACTATTACGTCCATGCCATAGTCTTTGCCTATCCTTCGATAGCCTCTTTCTATTGCATGTTTCGTCCATATAAGTTTCATTTTCATTTATCAATCTCCTCATAGTGTTAATAACGACTTGTAATCCTTTTACAAATTCAGTTTCAATCATCTACAGTATTTTCCTTGCCTACAATTAACTCGATTAGTAATAGCAATAGTCTATCCATCGCCTTCAGTAAGTCTGTAAAAAGTTTCATCCTTGAAATCCTTTAAGCAACTCTCACACCACCAATACTTATCCCCATCAGTAAATGAAGAGTGCCATGCAACCATGCCGCCCTTCATCTTCTTAGTGCAAGTACCACATTTGGCTAATCTGGTTCTTGCAGGTACTCGCTTCCAGCCATTAAAGACGTAATCTACATCATGCGGATCAACATCTTTCTTGACCTTCTTCTCTTTACGGGGAAATACAAATCCGCAAGCACATTCCCTAACACGAACATGCTGCTTTTGCCCACAATCTGGACATGCTTTTTCTGGCATTACAATAGTTCCTCTCTACCTTTGATATACCATTCAATTAACCCCAATGCTTCAACCTTAAATAACTCCATTTGCTGTGGGGTAAACTCAATGAAGTTCTTGTCTGCAAAATCACGCCTTATCCTTAATATAGGACAGTGTTCAAAGTAACTGAAAGAAGCATTTAATTCTTGAAGATCCATTCTAAGCAATACTTGCTCAAATTCCTGCATGTGTTTGAACATACTCTTGGCGTTATATTGGTCAACTTCTTCCCATGTATCATGTTCAAGGTCGAACATAATCTCATATGTGTGGTTAAAGTCTTCCTGTGTTAATGGGCTTTCCATTTTCTATCCGTTTCTCTAATTTTCTCCGAATTCCTCTAAGAACCCTTCAATTATCTCTGGGTCTAGTTCTGCCAGTAAACACTCTGGCTCTAGGAACCCGCCAATCAGTCCATGTATAGCGGCTAACATTAACCAACTATTGTCGTCTTCATCAAATAATGCCATAATACGCTCAAAGCCTTTATTTATAGGGGTTTAAGTAAGTTATTGCAGTAATCACACCAATAACAACTATATAAAATACATATATATAAACCATATAGGGAATACATCGTTTTAATATGTACAATACAGGAACTCAAAATTGAATGAGTGTCCAGCACAATTCGTGGGATTAATGCCCAAATTAATGTTAAGTACATGTTTATTTGTGGAATTAATACCCATTTAGGTGTTATGTTGGGTCGTAATGTGGTCACAGCACCCAAAAGCATCTTACAATATCTATCGGCATGGTCAATATCTGTCTGGAAATAAAAAGGCTGATTCCGGCGACTTTATAAACTAACCGCAAACTGGAAATATCTGGTGTTATTCGTGACTAAATATCTGATTGCTATTGATTTTGCAAAAATGGTATGTTATTTTGGGATGGGAGGCCGGAAAGCCAAACGGGTTATTGTCGATTAATAAGAGTGAAGATTAAAAAAGAACACATCAATGAATAAGCCACTGAGTAGTATTACTTCCGTGTTTATAAAGTTGATTCTTATTCCGGTTTCTTCCGACTTTTAACATTCCTCTTAATAGATTTAATGGTACAATCTACTAACTCACTGTGACCTTTGCTGACTCACCCGCTTCTAAGCGGGATCAGATAGGATTAACTGATACAATTAGGAACCGTTATGATTCGATTATTAAATTGGACTAACCGCACATGGAATAAGTTAGTATTCAGATTCCATGATGTTGCCACAAGAACTAATATTAGCTTTATGGTTAAACTTAGTATTTGGGCGCATGATAAATTAATATGGGAATTACCAGACCGCTTACATCTAATTTCAGGTATACCTGTAAGTGAGCATAAGTTAATGCGGGAACTAGAATTAGCTAAACATCAATCTCAATACTTCATGGATTATGCGGAAGAGCTTCAGAATGAATTATTTCGGATTCAGGATGAAACACCCGAACCAGAATTAGTAGCCGCGAGTATTGATGGTTAATACATACTAACTAATACCGAATACCACAATATAAAGATATACAAAAGATTCCCCTTAAACTAACCACGAATACATACCGCCGAACAATGTTTAATTACCGCAAAAACAAAACTGCCTTCATTCTTAATATACTCGCTGCTGGCTGTGTCCTTCTGATGCTGTCAGATGCCGCTGCTGCCGATAGGAGCCGCATTAAACGGCGCTGGAATAAAAGACTACCTACTCAAACATTCCCCATCCCAGTACGCAATATAGATCGAACTAAATTGTGTCTACGAGAGGAAGCATCACAGATGCGCTCACTCATTCGGACTGTCGTCCCGTCTTATCCCACCTAACCTCATTGGTAAATTAACAACTAACAATTAATACACGGCGGATACTTACTATCTAAGTATACCCCAACAATACCAACTCCGAAATCCCCTTTGATGCTTAATTGTGTCATTGGGGATTTTTTTATGCGCAAAAAAAGTTCTAATTATTTCCACTAAATTCCACTCGGCCAGTTGACTCTTACCGTGAGCGGCGTGATTTGGCGAAGACAAGGCATACGCCGCCCGTCTTACCCCATGTCAACCCCTATGGGCTGATTTTTCCAAAGTATTTGCGGTTATTTCTAGGCATGAAAAAAGCCGCCTACCCGAAGGAAAGCGGCTCTTTCGTTAAAGTTTTCGTATCGTCGAAAAGGCAAGGCCGATGAAGTTGCAAAGAAAATTCAACATCAACAGGAAAGTCATGCCGACGATACAAGCACCAACGAAGGTACTTGCACCATCCATGACACACCTATGCGGCTATTGCTAGCTCCTCTGCACGTTTGACGAACCCATCACGACTCGCCAGTAGAATTCTACCGAACGAATCCAGATCGCCACGACGAGTGGCATCATGTTGGGCGTGACCCTGAACGGCGTTGTAAGCCTCCCATGCGGTGACCATTTTGGTGGTCATGCGTGGACGGCCAGCGCGGAACCGTTCATCACGAACTCGTTTGAAGATAGCTTCAATACGATTCCGGTGAATGGTCTTGGATCGCTTACTGTCTTCTTCGGGCGTGCCGTAAACGGCAAGCAAGAATTCAGCAAGATCAACCTCACGGGATTCCATGTGATGGATCACATCCTGAAGATTAGCCCAACCCGATTCCAACTTATTGAAAGTCGCAATCAGATCGTTCATTTTAGGACGTAGAGATCGAGTGTGGCGAATTGACTGGGTGGTTCCCATCACTTGACGCATCAATGCCAAGTTCGCACACAAATCCCGATAAGTACCAATGGTCGCTTCAAAAGCACGGCCATCATATCCAGCACCAATGACAATCGAAGGCCAGACGTTATCGGTCTCACCGTAAACGCTAACCCGATAATCTTCGGTTGGTTTGACACTTACATAGTGTCCGTGATGGAAGTAACAATTAACGTCAACTTCACCTTCAAACACATTGCAAGCGGCTTCAACCAATGCGACTACATCGTCGTTGGTATGAGGCACATATCGACTAGTAACAGAACTGGAACCAACTAGGGAATCGCTTCCTGTTAGATCGTCACGGAATAAACCGTAAAGACCCGTTGGTTGGTTGTCAGGGGCGTACAGTGGAAGTTTGACAACTTCAAAACTAAACGCTTCTGATATGACCTGTGTTAGGTCATCGGCTTGAACATTCATTCAAATTCTCCTATCAAAAAAAGTAAAGGGGCAGGGCGAACCATACCCCTATTCTACAAACTAACCTTCAACTTCGGAAGTAGCCACTTCGTCAGTTTCCTGAGATAGGTCGCTCATATACTGAGAAACCATATCGGCACTTTGGTCGTAACCAGCACCACCATGACCACTTCGAGCCATACGACGTAGTGATGGTAATTCAACACCACGTTCTTTTAGTTGGGCGGCAACGCTATTGCGTTTCGCACGGGTCTGCTCAATACTGCGATTGAGCTTTTCAGCTAAGTCGGCAATAGTGCCATCATTAGCATGAGTTTCCAGTAGGGCTTTGGTAAATACAGGTGCAGAAATGGCGTCTGCTTTCGCCTTCGTCGAATCGCTCATTGCGAATCCTCCAAAAAAATCTATCAATGTTGTGAGCCACGCGACTCAAATTCAACTCTCCTAGTATAAGTTATCGGCCAGATAATGGTAGTACCTTGAAGCAAAAAACTGATAAATAACCAATCTTTTTTCTCTGACCACTGACTCATTCACTTATCGTCATATGCCCTCCCTCCCAAGCGGCATCGTTCAAATGAGACAGAAGGGAACGAACGCTGCCGCTCGTCTTACCCTAATGTCTCTAGTACCATAGAGCTTCTACTAATGGCCTTTTGTTATTGATATCCAGCACTGCATATTCAGCATTGCATATTGGCTTGTCAGTGCCACGTTCCACAAAGCTGGTATGCTTATATGGGTTATACGTCACTAGCTTTTGGTTTTTGGGAAATATACCAACTCGTTCTGTTAGATACCCACGAACAAACGCATGAACGTTTTTACGCTTTTCCCGTCGCACTCTAGCGTTACCACCTTGTTGCACTACAAATTGCGGTTCCTTTATTTCTACAAAGTCCGCGTGTATAACCGATGCACCTGACTGTCTAATACTCCAGCACTTCTTATGCAGGTTAAAATATACTTCTACTTTTTTGTTTCTATCTATTCCAGTCACTTTTAAGTATCCTCCAAATAAGTCCTGCTATCATCCATGCGTAACAAGCCATGACTAAATAAGTCATTCCAATAATTATAATTTTCACGCTTCCAACTTTGCTGTTAGTTTTTTGCGACGTGAGCCGTGAGCCTTGAATCCAACGATTGATTTTCGGTCTCGCTTTTGGCACAACTCGCAAATATTGCAAGCCATATCTTCCTGAGTTTGAGCAGGACAAACCACAATCGGTAAACCGTTTGGCGTTTTGTTTCCCATGTTTGGGGCGTCTTCCGACAACACAACGGTAACGGGTGCAATACCTAATTCGTGATAAGTATCGGCCTGTTCCATTGTATCGGCTGAGAGATTGACCACAAGTCCACCAACTTCATTCATGCCTTTAATAACTGAATTATTATGGGCGTCGGTTGGGTCATAATGCGTATAAGTCCATCCGTCAGTATGAGAAGCGGCGTCGGCTAGTGCTTCACACTTATCGGCGTCAAGTTTACCATCTTGATTAGGTGGTAAGTCGCCTGCCTGATTATGTCGCCACAATTCGTTTTTGCGGAACCGTTTAACACGGTCAACAAAACCGTCCCAATTATCACCACGTTCGCCTTCACGAACTTTATTCCAGTGAATAGCAAGAGGGCCTCCACTTGCATAACATTCATCAGCAATACCACACTCACTAGGGCATGATTCTTTATCGCTGGTAGTAACTTTAATTGGCCCGACTTTACGATTGCCGGAAATATTTGTTAGGTGAACCCAAGTCATAATTTTCTCCTTTGAACTGACCCTTAGAGTATACAGTATATATCGACCGTTGCAAGTACCTAGCATTAAAAAATAACCGCAAATACACGATTATTTTCTGCCCACTGGCTTACCGTCAAGCGGCTTTGTTCGGGAGGAACGAAAGCGAACAAGGCCGCTCGTCTTACCTAATTGTATTAAATAGAAAACCCCCTATCGGCTGGAAGTGTCATCAAACAACCGATAGAGGGCAAGGAGAAAACAAGCCTCGCCGTTTGGAACGAGGCGTGAATAGCGTTTTATAGTCCGCCACGACGTTTTTGTAAGGCTGACCTATAGGGGAATCAAACCCCTAACCGTTTGCATGATGATGGTGACCTTTAGCAAAGTCGGTGTATCCGTGAACACCTTGACGCGTCATAGGTTTCACTTCGTGTCGTCATATCATTGTTAGGCAATTAATCCGTCCCAACAAAAAAACATCTTCATGGCTAATCAATCGGCACATCAGTTAGGCCATATAAAAGCGAGAAGTGTGGGAGTCGAACCCACGATTAACCGCGCTACAGGTTTTGATGCCTGCTCCACCGCCTTATTGCCAGTCTTGCGACTTTACATTGCCATAGGTTCACGGTGGCACCCCTCGATATAAAATTGGTGTGCGGTAAGCCATACCGCATAAATCCTAAATTGTCCTACCAATCCTGTCACCCGAAGGTGCGACGAAGGCTTTAACTGGACACCAATACGGCCTAAGCCGTTTGAGGTTTCCGTCGAGCGAAAGCCGAAGCCATCACTTTCCAGATTCCTCGTTTGGTCTTAGGTAGCACTTCCGTGCCAACCATTCGACCGTCGTAGAAGGTCTTAATACCTTCGTCACCATCCAATTCTACAGTGTACAACACTTCAGACCTACGGCCTTTGATGTTATTCCTGCGGATAGTCTCGTAAGAGACAGGTTGGTCGATGATGTTACGAACATCCACGACTTTGCCAGAGTAGGACTCTGACGTTGTGGTGTAGTCCGTTAGGACTTGACCACTTTTTAGTTCATCCTTGAACTGTTTCAAATAGTGAAACTTCACTTTGTCATTAATCTTCAACATAATTTTCTCCTTCCAATGATTAGATTTTAACAAAAGCGGGATATAACTCAATACCCCTAATCTTCGGATTCCTGAGATTCCTCGGCTTTTTTTGCCGCTTCTTCTTCGGCTTTCTGAGCTAAATGCTTATCGTAGCCTTCGATGTCGGTTTGCAACTCAGCCAGAATTGCCCGTGCCGTTTCGATTGGCACATTGACACTCAGCTTTAACTCAGTGCCGTCACTGAATTCGTCCGAAAATTTGAATTCAACCTCGCCGCTCCAATTCGAGACATAAGTGTTGGTGTAAACGGATTTGTCAAAACTGACAGTGGTGGACTTGGTTTCTGTAACCTTCATTGCTTTCTCCTAGAAAACTAAAAACTAAAAACTAACTACTAAGATTCTACTATATCTATCGGCTTTTACAAGCCCCTAACTTAAATTATTTTCCAACTTTTTCTATATGGGTGCGGGTTTCACCTGCTGA